>Ga0180223_1000072_pt1 | contig 233641 bp, 219 predicted proteins | sample eDN5th30CKraftOP_FD_151337 | JGI IMG/M metagenome (GOLD analysis project Ga0180223, IMG submission 151337) | Enriched Organic Plus compost microbial communities from Emeryville, California, USA - eDNA 5th pass 30_C Kraft OP (version 2) (version 2) ...
CGCTTCCGCAACACGCTGCTCAGCCTTGTGCAGTTGTGCTTCCAGTTCTTTGATGCGTTGCTCGGGGGTGGGTGGGGGTAATGGCATGGCAGGGCTCCGTGGAGCAGGTGTGCCCCGACTCCAGTCTCGGTGGCCATGTTTGCGCAACCACGCCAGCACTGTCGAGCGTCCCTGAATCCCATAGCGCTCTTGCGCCTGCTTGTAGGTCAGCTCACCTCTCTCGACTTGATCCACGACAGAGTGAATAAAAGTCTGGGTGTAGTCACGCTGGGTTCGTTTAACTCGTTGATGCACCTTCAATCTCCTGGCTCGTTGGATGAAGGTGTCAACTCTATTTAGGACGGGTCAACATCAAGAAAAAGGCCTGCTTTTGCAGGCCTTTTTTTGCTCCAGCTCTTCGGCACTTGCCCGCTTTATGTGACCTGCGCCGCTGAATCTCGGGTGTGCTGAGGCATAGGCTGACCTCGACGCGCGGGCGAATGGCCACGTTGCGAGTTCTTCGAAAAGCATGAGCCCCCGCTTCGCGCCAGCGAAAGAGGCCTGATGAACAGGCCCTTCGACGATGCCTGGAGGACTTGCCATGAAACCTCGAGTCTTTGCCCTGGCGCTTTCCTGCGCCTTCATCCATCCCTCGGCTCCGGCACAGCCAGGCAGTTCAGCCGATCCCGTGTTGGGCACCTGGGCACTCGATCCCGGTGCTTCGGTGTTCATCAATCGCGAAGCACCGCTTGCGGAAACACGCGTCTATAAGCGGCATGAACGAGGCGTGGAAGTGCACATCGTCACCATCGATCGCCAGGGTGTGCGCCATGAAGTGACCTACACCGCGCGGCCGGATGGCGCCGAACATCCGGTCTACGGCGCACAAGGTGCCGAACACGTGACGCTGCATGTTGCGGGTCCAGGACGTGCCGAAGCCGTGTTCACCCATGGTGGCAAGGAGGTCGGCAAGACCGTGCGTGAACTCTCACGCGAAGGAAACACGATGACGGTGGCGCTGACCTGGAACGGCAACCTGCTGAGTCGCGCGGTCTATCGCAAGGTGGACGATGCCGAGGAAACGGGCGCAGAGGCTGTTGCGGAATAGGTTGTTGATCGCCCGCTTGGAGTAAATGATGCGAGCGAATGAGCCTCCTGACGAGTTAAGGCTAGAGAGCCCATTTCGCTGAACGAACTTGTTATGGGGCTAACGCAAAGTCAAATCGATGCGTAATGGATCTTGTACGCTGGAGAAGGGCAAGCCACTCGCCAGCCGGCAATGTGTCGATTGGGGGGTGGGGATAGTGCAGTCGGTGCTTCCGGAGAAATGCGACTATCGTTCTGTTTAGCAGCAAACAGTAAGTGTTATACAGCAAGTAATTGATTTTTATGATTTTTTTGGCTCTGCTTAGCAATTGCTAAACGTCTGGCTTAGCAGTTTTTCTTAGTCGATAGCGCGGGCGATTGTCAGGTGGGCATTTGTCAAGGAACCCGTCTGGCCCGCTCCACCGCGCAAGCAACCGAGAGGCCTCGACTGAGGCAGATGCCGATGAACCCAGACCAAGCAGCTCTCGTAGCTCCTTGTTAGTGATATGCCTATGGTCACGTAGAAACTCCCGGACGAGTTCGGCATACCGCACAGGATTGAGTCCTCGTGTACGGGTATATGCAGCCTTGCCCTTCAGCGCAGTTGCGACACCTTTAGCAAGATGATACGTCGCTGTTCCTGTATGGCCGCGGCGCTCCAGCAGACTTAGGGGGGGGGCGGCCATAGCATCCAGCACGGCGCGCGCCTCGTCCCGTGATAACTGCAGTGCTTGCGCCGCACTCACTGCGTCAACGTGATCGGACTGTAGCAGCGTATCCAGCACCAACAGGTGATCCAGTGACACTGGTGCACCCAACGCACTTAGTTCCGATACCATGCGAGCCAGCCGAGGATTGGCGCCGCGATTGAAAATGCGAAGAGTCACTGAGTGTGAGGTGGCGGTGTACTCCGGGCGTCGTTTCCCGAACTCCAGCGCCGATCGATAAATACGCCGGCGTCCCACTCCCGATGACTCCACCAGCCGAAGTTTGACGAACGCATTGGCCAATGTGCGATTTCGCGCTCGAGGTTCATGCCGAAGAATGTTTTGTGGGGTAATGCCTGCAATAAAGCCGCCAGGGCTGGTGATCGCGAGTTCCTCTGGAGAATGACGTACTAACACCTCCCCCGGCTCTCCATAATCGCGATGAGTGAGTGCATTGAGCACTCCTTCTCGCACAGCTTCGATCGGGAATTGTGGCACCCGTAGTTTGAACAATCCGAGCTCGATTTCTTCTTCTGGGTTTAATGGCCCCTGAAAAATGTTGTCGATCTTCTCTATCACTTCGAGCAAGGTAGGCGGTCGATGTCGTTGCGCGCGACCGATGTCTCATCGTGTAGTAATACATAATGAAACTGTGCTTGAGGGCACAGTTGCGACAGCGTATCGCGGCGAGCGAACAATAGCAGGCCAGTATGCGTTACACGTCCATCTCGTATCGCTTCTAACCCAGCCAGAAGGTCTTGGTCTGACAATGTGAGTAAGTCTGATGACGGGGCTCTTGCGCGTAGCACATTACGCGCACGTTCTATTTGCACGCGGTCTAGATCGTCCACGCTCAGGCCTTCGACCAGAGCGCCACTCCAATCCACTATACCTGTTTGAATTCGGCGCGCAGCAAACGCATGAGGGTTTAATGGCATGCAATTTTTGCCTTCGCGTTGCTTGAAGAGGCCCGCTGCCGTGCCGTAGGGTCCTTCGCCCATCTGTGCGGGTACACGCACCACTAGTAGCTGGCCGGTGCCTTCTGGCACGTTAAGAAACCGACACTTGGACGCTGAGCGATGGACGAGTGCCCTGGTAGATGCCACGCTGGAACGTGTCGAGATCAAAACCCCCAGCACCGTGGATGGCTGCAGCACGACCAATTGTCTTGTCGTCCACTCCAAACACGATAACCCCGCCGTCGGCGTTGGCGAAACAAGCTGCGTATTCGCAAGCAACACGCAGTTCCTGCTTCGCTTCGCGCCAGCTCTTGAAGTCCAAATACTGAGACTCAAGCGCATCAGCTGGCACACTATCTAAGCGATCAAGCAGTGACAGCAGTTCGGCGTCAGTGGGAATAGTCATGTCAGGCGACCTCCACTTGTAGGGCGTCCCTTTTTCTATCTGTTCATCTAGCTAATCGTTATACCGTTACAACATGGGTTAAGGCCCAGCTTGATGCTGTTCGAGATGACTACCTTGTCCAAGATGGCTTGCATCAGGAACGCTCACAGGTAGCAAACGAGAGTCATGCTCTCTTGTTAGGTGATGCATAAATTGCGCATATCGATTGCAGTGGCGCAGGGTCGCTGGACCTCTGCGCCGCCGAACATCAACGAATTAATGGCGAGTGTCAATCGACGCGACGTACTGCGCCCTTGTCGGCGCTGGTGGCCATCGCGGCGTAGGCGCGCAGCGCCTTGCTGACTTTGCGTGTACGCACCTCGGTGGGCGTCCAGGCCTTGTCGCCGCGCTTCTCTTCTTCGTTGCGACGCTGTTCGAGTTCTTCATCGCTCAAACGCACGTTGATGCTGCGGTTGGGGATGTCGATGTCGATGATGTCGCCGTCACGGATCAGACCAATGGCGCCACCTTCGGCAGCTTCGGGCGAAGCGTGACCGATGGAGAGACCGCTGGTGCCACCCGAGAAACGACCGTCGGTGAGCAGCGCGCAGGATTTACCGAGACCTTTCGATTTCAGATAGCTCGTGGGATAGAGCATTTCCTGCATGCCGGGGCCGCCGCGCGGACCTTCGTAGCGAATCACCACGACGTCGCCGGGTTTGATCTCGTCGCCGAGGATCGCTTTCACCGCGCTGTCCTGGCTTTCGAAGATGCGCGCCGGGCCGCTGAACTTGAAGATGCTTTCATCGACACCCGCGGTTTTCACGATGCAGCCGTCTTCGGCGATGTTGCCGTAGAGCACTGCCAGACCACCTTCCTTGTTGTAGGCGTATTCGACTTCGCGGATGCAGCCGTGCTGACGGTCGGTGTCGAGCGAGGGCCAGCGCGTGTTCTGGCTGAAGGCCGTCTGCGTCGGAATGCCGGCAGGACCTGCCTTGTAGAAGGTCTGCACTTCTTCGCTCGGATTGCGCTTGATGTCCCAGGTATCGAGCGCGTCTTTCAAGGTCTTGCTGTGCACGGTGGCGACGTCGGTGTGGATCAGGCCGCCGCGATCGAGCGCGCCGAGGATGCCCATGATGCCGCCGGCGCGATGCACGTCTTCCATGTGATAGAGCTGCGTGCTGGGCGCCACCTTGCAGAGCTGCGGCACCTTGCGCGACAGACGGTCGATGTCGGCCTGCGTGAAATCGAGCTCGGCTTCCTGCGCTGCAGCCAAAAGATGCAGGATGGTGTTGGTGGAGCCGCCCATCGCGATGTCGAGCGACATGGCGTTCTCGAAGGCCTTGAAGTTGGCGATGCTGCGCGGCAGTACGGATTCGTCGTCTTCACCGTAGTAGCGCTTGCAGAGTTCGACGATCAAGCGGCCGGCTTTCTTGAACAATTGTTCGCGATCGGCGTGCGTGGCGAGCAGCGAGCCGTTGCCGGGCAGGGAGAGGCCGAGCGCTTCGGTGAGACAGTTCATCGAGTTCGCAGTGAACATGCCGGAGCAGGAGCCGCAGGTCGGACAGGCGGAACGTTCCACCTGTGCCACGTCTTCGTCGGTGCGCTTGCTGTCGGCCGCCATCACCATGGCGTCGACGAGGTCGAGTTTGACGACTTCGCCGGCGAGCTTGGTCTTACCGGCTTCCATCGGACCGCCGGACACGAACACCACCGGGATGTTCAGGCGCAGCGCGGCCATCAACATGCCAGGGGTGATCTTGTCGCAGTTGCTGATGCAGACGAGTGCGTCGGCGCAGTGGGCATTGACCATGTATTCCACACTGTCGGCGATGATTTCGCGCGAGGGCAGGCTGTAGAGCATGCCGTCGTGGCCCATGGCGATGCCGTCGTCGACGGCAATCGTGTTGAATTCCTTGGCGACGCCGCCAGCGGCTTCGATTTCACGCGCCACCAGCTGACCCAGATCCTTCAGATGCACGTGACCCGGCACGAACTGGGTGAAGGAGTTGGCCACGGCAATGATGGGCTTGCCGTCGAAGTCTTCGTTCTTCATACCGGTGGCGCGCCACAGGGCACGTGCGCCGGCCATGTTGCGGCCTTCAGTGGAGGTGGCTGATCGTAGTTTCGGCATGGCGGATTCCTTGTTGTTCGAGGACCAGAGGTCCGGCAGGAATGAAAGTCGCTATTCTCCGCAGTCCGTCGCCTTTTAAAAAGTGAAATATTCGCAACGAGGTGTTGCGGAGGGTGGTATGTGCGCCCGCGCCGATGGGCTCGAGATATGTGGGTGTCCTCTTCGTTGCTCTCTTCGTTGCTCAGGATGGTTGATGTTCTGCTTCGGTCGAGCTTTGCCGCGGGTGTCCCCTTCTTGAAGCATCGAGCTCAGCGCTTCCGGAGCCTGGGTGCGGATCGCGTTCGCTCGCTACCGCTCCTCACCGCGATCCTGCCGCAGCTCCTCGATTGGGCTTTGGTTGAAGGTTCGCTGGTTGGTGGGGTGTATACGCGGGACTGGTGGATTGGTGCCTGCTTTGTAAGGCTTATCGCAGGTTTTCTTCTTGAAGCATCAATCTCAGCGCTTCCGGAGCCTGGGTGCGGATCGCGTTCGCTCGCTACCGCTCCTCACCGCGATCCTGCCGCAGCTCCTTGATTGGACTTTGGTTGAAGGTTCGTTGGTTGGTGGGGTGTATCGCGGGACTGGTGGGTTGGTGCTTATCGTAGATTGGCGCTGAGCGCAGCGAAGCCCAACGTGGGACGGTTGATGTTGTGCTTCCGTCGAGCTCTGCCGCGGGTGTCCCTTCTTGAAGCATCAATCTCAGCGCCTCCGGAGCCTGGGTGCGGATCGCGTTCGCTCGCTACCGCTCCTCACCGCGATCCTGCCGCAGCTCCTCGATTGGGCTTTGGTTGGAGGTTCGCTGGTTGGTGGGGTGTATACGCGGGAATGGTGGGTTGGTGCGTGGTGTGATTCGCGAGTGGAAGCCTGAGAGGCTTGGTTGCTGTTGGAGGCATCCCACGTTGGGCTTCGCCCTTGCGGGCTCAGCCCAACTGCGGTGAGTCACTTCACAGCTGCTTCACGAAAATCCGTGAGTTGCGCTGGTAGTTGTAGAGCGACTTCTTCTTCTCGGGCAGTTCATCCACGGAGCTGGCGACGAAGCCGCGTTCGAGGAACCAGTGCGGCGACTTGGTCGTGAGCACGAAGAGTTTGGTGAGACCGAGCTTGCGCGCCTGTTTCTCCACCTGTTCCAGGATCGCCTGGGCGCGGTTGTGGTTGCGGTAATCGGGATGCGTGGCAAGGCAGGCGAGTTCGCCGCTTTGTGCATCCTGCGGATAGAGCGCGCCGCAGGAGATGATCATGCCTTCGCGTTCGATCACGAAGAACTGCTCGATCTCCGCTTCCAGACGTTCGCGCGAGCGGTGCACCAGCACGCCTTCGGCTTCGAGCGGTTCGATCAGTTCGAGAATTCCGCCCACGTCCTTGATGGTGGCGGGCCGCAACTGTTCGTATTGCTCTTGCGTGATCAGCGTACCGATGCCGTCGCGCGTGAAGAGTTCGATCAGAAGCGCGCCGTCGTCTTCGTAGGAAATCACCTGCGAACGTTTCACCGTGGCGCTGCAGGCCTTCACGCTCAGCTCGAGATTCTTCAGTTCTTCGTCGAGGCCCTTGCGTGCGATCTTTTCCTTGATCAACTGCAGCGCTTCTTCCGCGCTCATCTTGCTGATGCGCTCACCATCCTGGTCGAGAATGCCGGCCTGCTTGCCGTAGATCAGCAGCTTGTCGGCCTTGAGTGCGATCGCGGTGGCGCAGGCCACGTCTTCCACGGTGAGGTTGAACACCTCACCTGTCGGCGAATAACCGAGCGAGGACATCAGCACGATGTTGCCGTTGTCGAGTTGTTTGCGGATGGCTTCGTGTTCGACCTTGCGCACTTCGCCCATGAAGCCGAAGTCGATGCCGTCCTGAATGCCGAAGGGTTTCGCCATCACGAAGTTGCCGCTGGCGATGCTGATGTCGGCGCCGTGCATGGGCGAGTTGATCAGGCCCATGGAGAAGGTGGCTTCGATGTCGATGCGCAGTTTGCCCACTACGCCCTTGATCACTTCGAGACTCGGGGCGTCGGTGATGCGTACGGTGTTATGAATGTGGCCGGTGACCTTTTCGAGAATCTCGGCCTTGTGACCTGCCGCCAAGAGCGCGGCATCGATCTGCGGCCGCGCGCCATAGACCAGCACCAACTTCACGCCGAGGCTGTTGAGCAGCGTCAAGTCGTGCGCAATGTTCCAGAAGTTCTCGTGCGCCAGCGCTTCACCGGGCAGCAGTATGACGAACACCTTGCCGCGATAAGCGTTGATGTACGGCGTCGAATGCCGGAACCAATTGACGTATTGCTTGATGTCCATGTTCATGACCAAGCCGGTCCGCCTGGCGGGCGGTAAAAAAGGGCGGCCATTCTACTGCAAAACCGCGGGGAATCTGAAAGCGGCAGGATTCGGGGTGGGGAGTCACAGGCTCAACCCGCCGGGACGGGAAAGGGGGAAGACGTCCCGGCAGGCTGAGTTACTGCACGACCTTTTAGAAGTTCACGTTCAAACTGAGGTTGTAGCGGCGTCCGTAGGTGTCGTATTGATTGGCCAGAATGCCCTGAGCGCCCGCAGTGCCGTTCGGAATGATCGGCGGATTGCGGTCGAACAGGTTCTGTATCGCGATGCCGGCCACCCAGGTCGCTCCCGAAGACAACTCGCCACGGTAGTTGATCTGACCGTTCCACCAGGTCGATGAAGCGACGCTGTTGTCGTCCACGTCGATGCCTTCCACCCACAGGCGGTTCAACATGCCGTCGGTGATGAAGCGACCCTGCAACTGGAAGGACCAGGGCCCCACGCTGTAGGTGGTGGTGACGTTGGCGGTCAGATCCGGCAGCGTGTAGGCACCGGTGAGGTCGGTGGGCACGCCGGCGGCCGAGATGTCCTTACGCGTCAGCAGATAACCGGCCAGGAGGCGCACGCTGATGTTTTCTTCTGCGTCGTCGAAGAAGTCCGCCTCCGTGCGATAGGCCACTTCGAGGTCGATGCCTTCCACTTCCGCCTGCGCCTGGTTGAAGAAGCGGCGGAAGATGGTGGCGAGATCGCCGGTGGCCTCGTCGCGGATGATGTTGTCGCATTGCTCCTGGTCACCGGCGAAGCAGCGGTCCGCCACGTCCTGAGCGGAGATCTGCTGGATCGATCCCGCGATGTCGACTTTGTACCAGTCGCTCGAAATCGACAGACCATCGAGCCAACGCCAGGTGGGACGCCACACCACACCGGCCACGACGGTGTCGGCGACTTCCGGCTTCAAGGTCGGGTTGCCCGAAGCAACCACGGTGAGCGGCACGCTGATGCCACCCTTCCAGGGGTCGAGCACATTGGCACCGCCCCCTTGCGCGTCGAAGCGTTCGGAGAAGGAGGCCTCGCGCACGTCACGCGACTTGGTGGCGCGCAGACGCAGACTTTCGATCAATTGCAAGTCGACGCCGATCTTCCAACTGTCGGAACGGCCGCTGAGGTTGTAGTCGGAGCTGCGGAAGGCGAGCGAGCTCGAGAGACGTTGCGCACCGGAGCTCGATTCCCATACCGGCACCTGGAACTCGGTGAACCATTCCCACACGTTGAACGAGCCGCCGATCATCGGCACCGTGGAGAACTGGTGCAGGTTGGGTGAGCCGCCGGAGTAACCGGGCGGAATGCCACGAATGCCGAGGTGCGGTGCGTTGATGGGCGGCCCGAGTTCATCCACGTCTTCCGGATAGCCGGCTTCGAAGAAGCTCGATTCACGCCAGGTCAAACCAAAGGCCATCGAGATCGGCCCATAGCCCCAGCCTTCATACACTTCGCCGGTGGCGACGACTTCCGCGAAGTCCTGCTCGACGACGCCCTTCGACCACTTGTCCGTGCCGACGTAGTCGATCGCTGCCTGACTGATGTTGCCGAAGCCCATAATGTTGAAGGGCACGCAATCGCGGATGGTGTTGTCGAGCCCCACCGGCGATTGCAGCGGGATGTCTTCACGCGGGTTGCGCGGTGAGGGCGAGTTGTAGAGTCCCGATGCCGCGCCCGCTTCGCGTAGCTGTTCGACCGTGGGGTTGTACAGCTGCACGCGGCAGACGATGGCGCCGGTGTTCGGATCGCGCACCGCATCCATGGCCAGGAACAGGCGGTCGATACGCATCATGTTGGCCTGACTGGAGTTCCTCTGGGTCTCGCCGGTGGAGTAGCTGCCGGAGAGATTCCAACCGTTGCTCAGATCCCAGTCGAAGCCGACCGTGTAGGTTCGAGTGTTGAAGATGTTGCGGTCCTTCTGGTCGATGCCCATGTCGGCTTCACCGAGGAAGGCGCCGTCGCGTTCGAGGTTGAACTCGGTCTTGCCCGCCGCAGCCAAGGTTTCACGCACGATGTCGGGCACGAAGACGTTGTCGATAGCGATGCGTGGCGCCCAGGTGGAACGCAGGTTGATGCCGAGCGTATCGGCGCGTCGCGGCGTTTGGTTCGATTCCGACACACCGCCCACGAACTGCAGATACATCGAGAAGTCGTCGCTGAAGTCGTACTTGGCCGACAGGAACGACGAGCGTCCCACCACTTCGGCGCCGCTGATCGGGCCTGGATAGGCACGGTTGGCGAGGTCGGCCTCAGGTCCGCCGGAGGTGCTGAAGGTGGAGCCCACTCCGCCGACCGAACTCACGTCACCCAGCTGCAACGGTCTCACGTAGGAGCCGTCCTTGCTGAAGACCCAGCGGTCGAGGAAGGTGCCGGTGCCGGAGATCATGCCGTACACGTGGCGATCCGTCGGCGCTATCCAGGGACGCGTGATGCGTTGCGGCACTGGTGCTTGGGAGGCGGGAGCGGTTGGGTTGGCCGCTCGCCACGCCGCCCACTCGGGATTGGTGACGTGGCCCCAACGCATGAACCAGTCGGAGTCGAGGTCGAGCGGATCACGGTCGATCTGCTCGATGAAACGTGTTTCGAACGAACCGATGACATTCAGGCGATCACCGATCTGCGTACCACCGGCGATGCTGGCGTTCCAGCGGAAGCCATCACCGAACTCGGTGACGCCGGTGCCCGTCTGAATCTTCAGGCCTTGGAACTCGCGGTCCAGAATGAAGTTGGTCACACCACCGAGCGCGTCCGCGCCGTAAGCAGCGGAGGCGCCACCGGTGACGACATCCACGGTGCGCACGAGTGCGGTGGGCAAGGTGTCGACGTTGACCGAACCGCGTTTGTCCGCTGGTGCCATGCGCGCGCCATCGAGCAGTACCAGTGTGCGGTTGGTGCCGAGACTGCGCATGTTGAGAAAGCTTGCACCAGCGTCACCCGATAGTGCCAAGCCACCACGTTGTGCAGTTTGCGTCGAGAAGAATTGCGGCAGGGCATCGAGCTGTTCGGCGACGGTGGCGCCAGGTTCGAAGCTGGCGAGTTCGGTAGGGGTAAGTGCAGTGACGGGGGTTGGCGTCGTCATGCCGTCGGTGACACGGATGCGCGAGCCGGTGACGGTGATCTCTTCCAAATTACTGTTGCCGCCAGTGTCCGCTGCGAAAGCCAAGGAGGAACTTATCGCAGCGATCGACCAGGACAGCGCCTTCACTCCTGGACTCCATCTTGTGTTTCTCATGATTCCCTCTCTGCTCAAAAGTAGTTTTTGTCGCAGCCGCGCAGCCCTGACGCGGCCGCGTGGAGGAGGAATAACGACAGTTTTGAGTCTAAAGAGACGGCAGACCGATCCGGCATGGAAGGCGCACCGGATGATTCTTCTTTTCAACTGAGCCGAGTGTCGATCGCAATCAGCGAAACACGAGCTGAGCGGATGATCGCAAACATGGCTGGCAAAGTGCTGCCATGCTTCGTGCCTCGGTCGAACTTATTTCCCCTCTAAGCGCGCAAGTGAACCGAGGAAGAAAAAGGGTGTCAACTAATTTCTCGAAAATTTTTTCGGTATTCGAAAATATAAATAACCGACCGGTACGGTTCGGGCCGAACGCATGTAGATGAAGGACGAACGCGTGTGAGCGCGCTTCAGGCCATCAGGCAATAGCGAGTGATGAGTTTGCGCAGAAGATCGATGCAGGGCTGGATCTGATCGAGTGCCATGTACTCGTTGGGTTGATGCGCAACGTCGATGCTGCCGGGTCCGAGCACCACGGTGTCGAGTCCCAACTCTTGCAGGAATGGTGCCTCGGTTCCAAAGGCAACGCTTTGCGCGGAATTTCCGGTGAGTTTTTCGCAGAGTGCCACGAGTTCGGAGTGATCGTTGGCAAAGGGTTCGATGCCCGGGAAAAGCGGCAGGAATTCGAATTCGACCTGATGGCGGCGTGCTATCGGTTCGAGCAGACCACGAATGTCGTCGCGCAAGGTGTCGCTGCCCATTCCAGGTAGAAGTCTTACATCGAATTCGAGCTCGCAGTGACCGCAGATGCGGTTGGGATTGTCACCACCATGGATGGCGCCGAAGTTCATGGTGGGAATGTCGATCGCGAAATGCGGATCGCGGAAGTCGCGCTGCAGACGCGCGCGGAAGATCATCAGTGCACCGATCATCTCGTGAATCGCTTCGAGGGCGCTGCGTCCGAGTGCGGGATTCGACGAGTGTCCACTTTGTCCCTGCACGCGCAGACGCTCCATCATCACGCCCTTGTGGCGATTGATCGGACGCAAGCCCGTCGGCTCACCGATCACTGCCTTGCGACCGAGCTGGCGTTGCGCCTGCACGAGTGCGCGCGCGCCATCCATCGAACTTTCTTCGTCGGCGGTGGCGAGGATGACGAGCGGCTGACGCAGCTTCGCGGCATCGAGCCCCTGCACCGCTTCATGCACGATGGCGAAGAAGCCCTTCATGTCGGTGCTGCCCAGACCGTAGAGACGGTTGTCGCGTTCGGTGAGGCGTAGCGGATCGCTGTTCCACAGTCCGGCATCGAAGGGCACGGTGTCGGTGTGACCCGAAAGCACGAGCCCACCCGCACCCTGGCCCAAGGTCGCGATCAGGTTGGCTTTCTGTGGATGCGTGGCGAGCGGCAGGATTTCGCAGTTGAAGCCGAGCGCACTGAAGCGTTCGGCCAGAAGCTCGATGACGGCACGGTTGCCCATGTCGAGCTGAGGATTGGCGGAGCTGACGGAAGGCAGCCGGATCAAGGCGTCGAACAACTGCAGAAAATCGGAGGTCATGCGTAAGTCCACGAATACAGAAAGTGCCCTGTCTTGCGCAGGTTGATGAGTATGAAGCGGAGCCTCTCAAAGCCGCCGCGGGGAAGCAAGCCTAGTCCGGCGCTGCGATGTCGAGCGCGCGATATTCAATTACGCCGGCTTCGCTCTGAAAGCCTAGGTAGCCGCTGGGATTCTCGAGCCCGGATGCTTCAGTGATGAGTTCGCCATTCAGCTCCACGCTAAGCGCATCACCTTCGACACGAATCACGAAGTCGTTCCACTCACCGACGCCGCGATAGAGCGCAAAGACGCGCTCGCGCTCGTAGCGCGTGGGACCGTCCGCCACGCGATGACGATAGAGATGAACGAGCGGCAAGGGGCTGTCGGTGGTGTTCACCGAGATTTCACGCATCTGCACCTGGTAGGCATCACCGGGCCAGCCGCGAATGAAATCCGTGCCGGGTTCCACCCGCAGGAAGATGCCGCTGTCGGAATCCGGCTCGACGAAGCGCACCTGGCCACGCAGCACGAAGTCATCATGCATTCGTGGTGAACGCAGCCAGCCGGCATCACCGCTCACACGCAATACGTCGCCATCGAACTGGAAGGAGCTGGCGTTACCGTTCTCGACGGACCAACCCTCCAGACCATTCGGGAACAAGGGTTCCGCGCTGGCCGCCGCGGCGCAGAGCAGGACACTGGGGAGGACGAGGCGTTTCATGGGGCGCATGATGCGCTTCGTATACGAACGGCACAAGCGAACGGACAAGTCCTGTCCAGCCTGAGGCGCCTGTGGTTAGAATCGAGCCCTCTTTCGGAGGGGAAGCCATGAAAAGAATCAGTGTTGCCATCGCGCTGGCGCTGAGCGCCGCGCTCGTTCAAGCCCAACCGGTCACCAATCCGCAGCTGCTCGAGGCCTACGCCAAGTTCCGCGAGATGGGACCCAATCTGAATCCGCAGGTGATCGACGAAACCGGCAAGATCTACGCGGAAATTCACAAGACCACGGAGAAGGGTGATCTCGAGGTCACGCGCGATGTGCACTACGGCCCCGATGCCAAGCAAGTAATGGACGTCTATCGTCCGCGGACCGGTGCCAGAGCGGATGCGCCCGCGGTGGTGTTCATCCACGGTGGCGGATTGACCGGCGGCGACAAGGTGAATCCGCTGTCGGATCTGATGAACGCCAACGTCGCCACCTACTTTGCGCGGCATGGCATGGTGGGCATCAACGCCACCTATCGCCTCGTGCCCAACATCAAATATCCGGAAGGCGCACAGGACATGCAGGCGATCGTGAAGTGGATTCGCGACAACGCCACGCAGTACGGCATCGACCCCAACAAGATCTTCTTCCTCTGCTCATCAGCCGGTTGCACGCACACGGCAGCACTGCTCTTCAACCCCGAGGTGATGTTCGAAGGGGATCCCGACATCGCCGGTGCGATCATGATGTCGGGTGCTTACGATGCGGGAAACACCGCGTATTTCGGTGATGATCCCGCCGTGCGTGAACAACGTTCGACCTATGCACTCGCCGCCGCCTATCAGGGCCCGCAGGTGCCGGTGTTTCTCTTGAGCGCCGAGCACGACCCGGCCGGCATCGAGCAGGCCACGGCGAAGCTCTATCTGCAGCTGTGCGAGAAGTATGCGGATTGTCCACGCTTTGCGCAGGCGCGCGATCACAACCACATCTCCATCAACCAGCACATCAATTCCGGCGACGATCGCTATACCAGCATGATGCTGGACTTCATTCGCAGTGTGGTTGGGGAGTAATAGCAGCTCAGGATTCGAGCAGTGCGCTGGTGCGCGCCGCCATGATGAAGTCGTTGCGGTGCAGGCCATCGATGACGTGAGTCCACCAGCGCACGCGCACGAGGCCCCAGGTGGTCAGTAGTTCGGGATGATGATCGACCGCCTCGGCGAGTTCACCGACGGCATTGGTGAATTTCAGCGCTGCGGCGAAATCCGGAAATTCATAACGGCGTTCGAGAGCGAGAACGCTGTCCTTCACTTCCACCAAGGTCCAATCGGGAATCTGTTCCAGAAGCGCGGCGCAGTCTTGCAGACTCAAGGCCGGCGAGTCCTTGCGGCAACGCAACAACGGCTCGGCGGCCAGGGCGCTCATCTGTCTCGTTCCTCCAGCACGGCACAGGTGAGACGCGAGATGCACACCAGCTTGCCTTCGGTGTCGGTGATGCGAATGTCCCACACCATGGTGGAGGAGCCGATGTGCAGCGGACGCGCGGTGCCCGTCACGTACGGTGGACGACCGGCGCGAATGTGGTTGGCATTGATGTCGAGGCCCACGATGAAGTGACCTTCGGGGCAGCACAGCATCGAACCGAGGCTGCCCAGCGTTTCCGCCAGCACCACGGAGGCGCCGCCATGAATGATGCCCATGTGCTGACGCGTCCTGGCATCGACCGGCATCGTGGCGGTGATGTAGTCGGGGCCGATCTCCGTGATCTCCATGCCCACGTGCTCGCACATGGTGCCGACCATCAGTTTGTTGATCTCAGAAGGGCTGGTGTCGCGTTTCCAAATACTCATGGCTTTTCCTGGACGTAGTGGCCGGCAGTTTAGCAGAGCCGCCGTTTCAAAGATTATGCGTGTGCACCAAGGTGCCGGTACGCGCATCGAAAAATGCGCACACGTTATAGCTGCGCTCGAGCAAAGCGGGCTGCAACACTTCTTCAGGCACTCCGTCCTTGATGAGCTCGCCCTTGTCGAACAGCAGCAGCCGTGCGCAATAGCGCGCCGCGAGTGCGAGATCATGCAGCACCACCACCACGGCCTGCCCGGCCTCGCAGCGCCTGCGCAAACTCTGCATCAGATGATGCTGATGCCAGAGATCGAGTGCGGCCGTGGGTTCGTCGGCAAGCAGTAGTGGCGTATTGGCGGCAAAGAGTCGCGCGAGATGCACCTGCATGCGTTCTCCCGCCGAGAGCGTATCGAAGCGTCGTTGCGCGAGCTTCGCGCAGCCACTTGCCTGCAGCGCGGCACTGACACGCGCCTCGATTTCCGACTGCGACAGTCCGTGATTGAGCAGGCCCAGCGCGACGATCTCGTGCGCTGCGAGCGGCCAGCACACCTGCGGTTGCTGTTCGAGATAGGCGAGCTGCCGCGCGCGATCGATGGCGCTGAATTCGTGCAATGCTTTGCCGGCGAGTCGAATCGCGCCGGCGCTCGGGCGCACGAGTCCTGCGAGCCCTTTCAGCAAACTGCTCTTGCCGGCACCGTTGGGACCGATGATGCCGATCAACTCTCCAGCCGTGACCGTGAAACTGCAGTCGCGCAACAGGTGGCGCTCACCGGCAACGAGCGTGAGTTTCTCGACCTGCAGCAGTGGCGCATTCATCGGAACCACTCCCGTTTGGTGAAGAGCAGGTAGAGGAAGAAGGGGCCGCCGAGGGCGGAGGTGAGCACGCCCAACTGCAGTTCCTGCGCGCCGGGCAGGCTTTGTACGATGACGTCGGCCAGCAGCACCAGCACCGCACCACCGACGCCGCTCCACAACAACACCTGCGCCGGACGGGCCTGCACCAGGGGGCGCAGCAAGTGCGGTACCACCAGGCCGACGAAGCCGATGTTGCCGCTCACGGCAACGACGGCGCCGACGCAGCACGCGGTACCGAGAATGATCTGCCGGCTGCAGCGCCGCGCATCGAAGCCGAGCGTGCGCGCGGTCTCTTCCCCGAGCGTGAGCGCATCGAGAAAACGGCGGCAATGCCACAGCAGTGCTGCTCCCAGTGCCATGAAGGGCAGGGCAAACAGCAATTCATTCCAACTTCGATTGGCGACGGAGCCGAGCAACCAGTAATAGATTTCCTGCAGGGCAAAGGGATTGGGCGCGAAGTTGAGCGCGAGCGAAATCAAGGACCCTGCGAGCGCACTGATCGCGATGCCGGAAAGGATGATGGTGGCGCCATCGCCATGACGCCGATTGAGTCCGAACATCAGGGCCACCGCAGCTGCGGCACCGACGACGGCACACAGCGGCAACACGAACCAGCCGCGCGCGCTCAGCCCGTAATAGAGCGCGAGCACCGCAGCGAGTGCGGCGAGTTGCGAGACGCCGAGGATGTCGGGGCTTGCGAGTGGATTGCGCAACAGTCCCTGCAGCGCTGCACCGCTCATGCCGAGGCTGGCGCCGCATACCATCGCCAGCAGGGCGCGCGGCAAACGCAGCTCCCACAGCACCACCGCCGCCACGCCATCTTCACCGCGCCAAAGTTCGCCGAGCGCCGTGAACGGTGAAATGCCGCTGGGACCACTTGCAAGCTCGAGTAGAAACAGAGCGACTACGGCGCCGCACAGACCGAACGCAACGGCAGGCTTCACGGTAAGAGCTCCTGCTCCAAGGCCGCATAGGCACGCAGGAGTTCGGGGCCGGCACAATCGAACCAGCGATCTTCGAGCACGATGCGGCGCACCTGTCCCGCAAGACGCTGCCACACGGGATGACGCAGCAAGGGATGGGCAAGCTGTGTGTCGACCTCGGTGAATGAAGGCATGAACACGTAATCGGGCTCTGCGGCCAGCAAGGCTTCGAGCGCCATCGGTGCGGGGCCGAAGAGCCCGTTGGCGCCGGCGACATTGGTGAGGCCGAGACTTTGCAGAAAGGCATCCTGCAAGGTGTCGCTGCCATAGACGAAACCGTTGTTGCTCAGGAATACGGCGCGCGCGCCATCGAGCAGAGGGCGCAGACGTTCAACGCTTTCGTTCACCGCCGCATGCAGCGTTGCGAGCAATGCCGTTGCCTGCTCCTCTCTTTGCGTCAGCGCACCTATACGCCGCACCTGCGCATCGAGTTGCGCGAGATCGTTGGCGAAGCCGAAACGTTCCACGGTGTAGCCGCGACGTTCGAGCAGGGATGCAGTGAAACTGGCGCTGAACCGACTCGTGAGCACGAGATCCGGCGACATGGCTATCACTTCTTCCGCGCGACCACGATTGAGTGGATAACGCTGTGCTTGTTCTGCGAATGGCGAATAGTAGGGATCGGCCGCGAGATAACTCAGTGAGGCGATGCGTTCGGGTTCCACCAACTGCAGCAACAGTTGATCGGTACAGACGTTCATGCTGACGATGCGGGAGGGAGAGGCCGCCTGCGCAGTACTCACGACAAGTAGGGATAGGAAAAACAGAGAGCGCGGCATGGCAGGCATTGTAGTGGTTCGAAGGAACGCGCGAAATTTCTACAAGAGGATGTGCCCTGCGCTGTAGAGCACGGCACTGCCTGTCATCAGCACGCGCTCGCCGCGCAATTCACAGAGCAGTTCGCCGCCGCGGCGCGAGAGTTGTTTGGCACTCAACTGCGTGCGGCCGAGTTTCTCGACCCAGTAGGGCATCAGGCCGCAATGCGCGGAACCGGTGACCGGGTCCTCATCGATGCCGACCTTCGGTGCGAAGAAACGTGAGACGAAGTCGCAGTCGCTGCCGCGCGCGGTGATGCTGATGGCAGACCAGGGCAGAGCTTTCAGCGCGGCGAAATCGGGCTGACAGCGCTTCACCTCATCTTCGCTCGCGAGCTCGGCGATGGCGCCTTGTGCGGCTTGCGTCAGTTGCCGTACCTCGCAGCCGAGCGCCGCGGCAAGTTCCGCTGAAGGAGCGAGTGCCGTAAGCGTACGCACGGGGAAATCCAGCGTATAGCGATCGTCTTCGCGCGTGACACGCAACTCGCCGCTGCGTGTCTGGAAACGAAAGTCATGCAGGGAAGGATCCAGTTTTGCCAACACGAAGGCGGTGGCGAGTGTGGCATGACCACAGAGATCGACTTCGACCAGCGGCGTGAACCAGCGCAGACGCCAACCCTCGCCTGCGCGCACCACGAACGCGGTTTCGGCCAGGTTGTTCTCGGCGGCGATGTTCTGCATCAGCTCCTCGTCGAGCCAACTGTCGAGCGGGCATACTGCTGCCGGGTTGCCGCGAAAAACCTGCGAGGTGAAGGCATCGACCACATAGAGCGGCAGCTTCATAGCAAGGCCTCCAGTACCGTGTTCAGGTGATTGTAGCCACGCGGCGTGGTGCACAGACGCGCCGGATCGTCCACCAGCAAACCGTCGCGGCGCAGGCGCGCCAGCGCAGCACCTGCCGCTTGCTCCAGATCCAGACCGGTGCGCGCCGCGAACAAGGCACTCGGCACACCCTCGCGCAGGCGCAGCGCGTTCATCAGGAATTCGAACGGCAGTTCGTCGGCGGGAATCACGCGTTCTTCGGCCAGGCGACCTTCCTGCCCGCGCAGATAGTGCTGCGGCATGCGCGTCTTGCGCGTGCGGCGAATGCTGCCATCGGGCGCGGTGAACTTGCCGTGTGCACCGGCACCGATGCCGATGTAATCCCCGAATTCCCAGTAATTGCGGTTGTGGCGGCTTGCGCGTCCGTTCTGCGCGTATGCCGAAACTTCATAGCGCATGAAGCCATGTTCCTGCAGCAGGGCGATGCCGGCTTCCTGCATGTCGAATATGTGCTCGTCGTCGGGCAGCGTAGGCGGACGGCGATAGAACTCGGTGTTGGGCTCGATGGTGAGCTGATACCAGGAAAGATGCGTAGGGCCGCAGCCGATTGCGGCGCGCAGATCGTCGAGAGCGCCTTCGATGCTCTGCTCGGGCAAACCGAACATCAGATCGAGATTGAAATTGTCGAAGCCTGCCTTGCGCGCGATCTCGCCGGCACGCAGCGCTTCGTCGCGGTCGTGCACGCGGCCGAGGCGCACCAGTTGCGCCGGATCGAAACTCTGGATGCCGATGGAAAGCCGATTGATGCCCCCACTGCGATAGGCGCGGAAGCGTTCCTGTTCGAAGGTGCCGGGATTGGCTTCGAGCGTGATCTCGATGTCGGCTGCGAAGGGAATCAGCCTTTCCACTTCGGTGAGGAAATGCGCGTAACTTTCCGCGCTGAAGAGCGACGGCGTGCCGCCGCCGAAGAAGATGCTGCACAGCTCGCGGCCTTCGACGTGTGGCAGTTCGCAGCGCAGGTCTTCGAGCAATGCTGCAATGTATTCGGCTTCGGGCAGTACTTCAGGACGCTGATGGGAATTGAAGTCGCAATAGGGGCATTTGCGCAGACACCAGGGCACGTGCACGTAGAGGCTCAGCGGCGGCAGGCTGCCGCCCGTGCGCGCAGGTGTCAGGGTAGTCGAGGCCATTGTTGCAGGAGTTGCTGCAGAGCGATGGCGCGATGACTGATGCTGTTCTTGATTTCGGGCGACAGCTCGGCAGCAGTGCAGCCGTGCGTGGGAACGAAGAAGAGCGGGTCGTAACCGAAGCCATTGCCGCCACGCGGCGCGGCGAGAAGGCGTCCTTCCCAACTGCCGATGCAGATCAATGGCATCGGATCCTGCGCATGACGCATCAACACGATGGCGCAGTGGTAGCGCGCGGTGCGTTGTGCTTCGGGGACATCCTTGAGCAGGTCGAGCAGTAGTGCGTTGTTGGCCTCGTCGCCACTGCCACGCTGATTGCGCTCGGCAAAGCGCGCGGAATAGATGCCGGGCGCGCCTTTGAGTGCATCCACTTCAATGCCGGAGTCATCGGAAATCGCCGGGAGCCCAGTGACTTCTGCCGCGTGGCGCGCCTTGATGATGGCGTTCTCGACGAAGGTGAGTCCGGTCTCATCGGCTTCGCTCACGCCGAGCTCGGTCTGCGGCACGAAGTTCACGCCCTTCTCGGCCAGGATGCGCTGAAGTTCGGCCAGCTTCTTTTTGTTGCCGCTGGCGAGGACGACCGTACTCATAAATGACTCAATCGGCGTAAAGCTGCGTGGTCCAGGTGATTTCGCGCGCCGGACCCTGACCTTCGGGCTGCACCTCGATGGTGAAGCGCAGCGTTTCGGCATTCGAGAACTCGAACTGCGCGAGATAGTAGATGGCCTCGCCTTCGCGTACTTCCTGGAATTGGAGCGCCGTACTCTGCTGCATCAGGTTGGCGCGACTGCCAGTGACGACTGCCGTTACGGGCGCGCCGACACCGCCATTGGGGGCATCACGCAACACCGCCACGTTGACGAAGCCGCGGCGGGAAGCGCGTTCGATGCCGTACTGCGCCGCGATCTCTGGTTGGAGAAACGTGGTGTTCACCGCCAGGTAGTGAACGGTGTAGTCACCGATGTCGGTGGAGTCGGCGCGCGCGCCGGGTGAAACGAGTGCAAGCGTTGCCAGTACTGCCAGAAAAGCACGAACGATGGACATGGCCTGACCCTCAACGGGTGATGTGATAGATGGCGTTGATGCCGAACAGGTTGGGCAAGAGCCGCATCAGGGCGCTGCTGCGCTGCCGGTCATCCACCACGGTGCGATCGAGCACGCGGATGTTCTTTCTGCGGCACAGTTCGTCGAAGTCGTTGATGGTACATAGATGCACGTTGGGCGTGTCGTACCACTCGAACGGCAGCGTTTCGGACTTCGGCATGCGGCCGCGGCCCAGAAGATAGACGCGGTGACGCCAGTAGGCAAAGTTCGGGAAGGTCAAAATGCAGTTTTTCCCAACCCGCAGCATTTCGTCGACGATCACGTCGGGACGATGCAGCGCCTGCAGCGTCTGCGCCAGCACCACGGTGTCGAAGCTGTCGCTTTCGAAGTTGCCGAGGCCCTGGTTCATGTCCTGCTCGATCACGTTCACGCCCAGTTCGAGACAGCGCTGAATGTTCTCTGGATCGATTTCGAGACCCACGCCCTGCACGTTCTTCGTCGCCTTCAGATGCGCGAGGAAGGAACCGTCGCCGCAGCCGAGGTCGAGTACACGCGACCCCGGTGTGATCCAATCCTGGATCAGCGAAAGATCGGAGCGCATCACGCCGCTCCTTCGGCAACGACGTTGCCGCATTCGGCTGCCACGCGCTTCATGTAGGCGCGCAGCGCGCGCATGTAGCGTGGGATCGGCAGCAGGAAGGCATCGTGGCCTTCGTCCGCTTCGATTTCGAGATAGCTCACTTCCTTCTTCGCCTTGAGCAGCGCGTTGACGATTTCACGTGAACGTTCCGGCGAGAAGCGCCAGTCGCTGCTGAACGACATCACGAGGAATTTGCACTGGGCATCGGCGAAGGCACGGCTGAGATCACCGTCGTAGTCCACCGAGGGATCGAAGTAGTCGAGCGTCTTCGTCACCAGCAGATAGGTGTTGGCGTCGAAGTTCTTCGAGAAGGTTTCGCCCTTGTATTGCAGATAGCTCTGTACCTGGAAATCCACGTCGAAGCCGAAGCTGAGCTTGCCGGTGCGCAGGTCGCGCCCGAAGGCACCGGCGCGCGCGTCCTTGCCGAACTTGTCGCGCATCAGCGCATCGGACAGATAGGTGATGTGGCCCACCATGCGCGCGAGCATCACGCCCTTCTGCGGATAGGTGTTGTAGTCGTAGTAGCGGCCGGCGTGGAAGTCGGGGTCGCTCATGATCGACTGGCGTGCGACTTCGTTGAACGCGATGTTCTGTGCGGACAATTTCGGTGCTGCCGCGATGATCAGCGCATGACGCAGGCGATCGGGATAGCTGATGGCCCAACGCATCACCTGCATCCCGCCGAGGCTGCCGCCGATCACCGCCGCCCACTGTTTGATGCCGAGCCGATCGGCCAGGCGCACCTGGCTGTTGACCCAGTCGCGCACGGTGACGATCGGAAAGTCGGGGCCATAGGGGCGTCCGGTTTCCGGGTTGATGCTGGAAGGACCGGTGCTGCCGGCGCAGCCACCGAGGTTGTTCAGGCACACCACGAAGAAGTGGTTGGTGTCGAAGGGCTTGCCGGGGCCGATGCAACAGTCCCACCAGCCGGGTTTTTCCTTGGGATTTTCGGGGTCGTAATAACCGGCCGCGTGATGGTCGCCGCTGAGCGCGTGGCAGATCAGGATGGCATTGGACGCATCGGCATTGAGCGTGCCGTAGGTTTCCACCATCAGGTCGTAGCGTTCGATGACACGGCCGCTGCGCAGCGTCAGCGGTTCATCGAAATGAAGCTTCTGCGGCTGCACCAGCCCGACGGAATCGGCCGGGATGTGCTTTTGCGTACTCATGTCAGTTGATTCCGAGCACCAGTTGCGGCACCAGGCGCAGGCGGAACACCAGCGGATTGATCACCAGGATTTCGAGCACCTGGATGCCGAGGAAGATGAACAGGGGCGAAAAGTCCAACCCGCCCATGCTGGGAATCACACGATGGATCTGACGGTACAGCGGTTCGAGCAACTGATGTACCAGCAGCACGACGGGATGGGCGCTGAACGGCGCGATGAAGCTCACGATCACCGAGATCAGCACGGCGAAGAAATAGATGTTGAGGATGAAGGCCAGGAGTCCCACGGCCGACCAGCTCAGCACCAGGCTGATCGGCGGCATGTTGTAGCCGGCCCCCAGGATCAGCAGCGTGGTGGCGATGCAGTTGAGCACCAGGGCGGCGATGAGCGTGGCGAAGTCGAAGCCGCGCCAACCCGGAATCACGCGGCGGAAGGGCACCACCACCGGCGACGTGAGTTTGACGATGGCCTGGCTCACCGGGTTGTAGAAGTCGGCGCGGGCGGCCTGCAGGAGAAAGCGCAGCAGGACGAGCAGGATGTACAGACTGCCCAGGCTGCTGACCAGCAGGGATATGACTTGTCCTAAGGTTCCGCTCATAAGATCGCTCGTATCGGGAGTTCGGTAAGAGGGCGCAGATTCACTTGCCGGCGGCCGCGGCCGCCAGCTCCGCCGACCGTCTCGCCGCGGCGCCGAGGGCGCGGGCAACGAGGTCGCGGTAGCCATCCTGCTCGAATTGTTTCAATGCGGCTTCGGTAGTGCCACCGGGCGAGGTGACGCGGCGACGCAGTTCGCTCGGTTCCACCTGGCTTTCGAGGGCGAGCTTGGCGGCGCCGAAGGCGGTCTGCAAGCAGAGGCGACGCGCCACCTCGGGGCTGAGCCCCAGCGCGGTACCGGCCGCTTCCATCGCTTCCATCATCAGGAAGAAGTAGGCGGGGCCGGAGCCGGAGAGCGCGGTGACGGCGTCGAGTTGCTGTTCTTCCTCCAGCCAGCAGGCGATGCCCACGGCTTCCATGATGGCGGCGGCCTGAGCCTTTTGTTCTTCCGTGACCTTGGCATTGGCATAGAGCCCAGAGGCGCCGGCGCCCACCAGCGAGGGGGTGTTGGGCATGCAGCGGACGATGGCTTGTTCACTGCTGGTCCAGGCTTCGAGGCTGGCGATCTGGATGCCGGCCGCGACGGAGATGAGCAAGCGTGGGCGCTCACTCACTGTCTGTCGCAGTTCCTGCAGGACTCCTCCCAGCACCTGGGGTTTGACCGCCAATACCACGACGTCGCTGGCAGCGACTACCGCGGCGTTGTCGGTGGTGGTGTTGATGCCACGTGCGGCAAGGGCGTCGAGCTTGGTGTTGCTGCGGTTGGAGACGTGCAACTGACCAGGGGCGATGCCGTTGTCGAGGAGTCCTTCGATCAGCGCAGTGGCCATGTTGCCGGCGCCGATGAAGCCAATGGTGAGGTCTGGTTTGAGCATCGCGGCATTTTACATGATGTGCAGGTCGTGTGTTCGATAAGCGCTTGATTGTTTTCGGGTTGAGGTGTCTACCGCGGAGTTTCCTTCCCAAGCTTCCAACCTCGGCGCTTTCGGAGCCTGGGTGCGGATCGCGTTCGCTCGCTATCGCTCCTCACCGCGATCCTGCCGCAGCTCCTCGATTGGGCTTTGGCTGAGGGTTCTTGCAGACGTGGGTATCCCGTTCCGATGCTCAGGGTTCTCACAAACGTGGGTGTCCCGAGCTTCGTCGAAGCTTCGGTATCTCTTGGTGGGTGTCCTCGAAGCTCGGGATCCGACGCTTTCTGGCCTCAGCGCTTCCGGAGCCTGGGTGCGGATCGCGTTCGCTCGCTACCGCTCCTCACCGCGATCCTGCCGCAGCTCCTCGATTGGACCTGGTTGAGGGTTCTTGCAGACGAGGGTGTCCCCGAAGCGTCGCTTTAGTGGGAGACCCGACGTGCGGTGGCGTGACACCTATGCCGCATCGATAACAAAAAGGCCGGAGTTGATAGCTCCGGCCTTGATTTGAGAGGCGAATGTCTCAGATGGAACTCTGCTGAAAGCTCACGCACATCTTAGATGCCCTGACCACCCGAGACTTCGATGCGCTGCGCATTCACCCAGCGGTTATCTTCGGACAAGAGGCTGGCGATCATGGGGCCGATGTCATCGGGCACACCGACGCGACCCAGGGCCGTCATGTTGGCGAACAGCTCATTGAACTCCGGGGTGTCGCGTACGGCACCACCGAGGAAGTCGGTTTCGATAGCGCCCGGAGCAACTGCGTTGACGGCGATACCGCGGGCGCCGAACTCCTTCGCCATGTAGACCGTCATCACTTCGATTGCGCCTTTGGCGGCGGCGTAGGCCGCCCAACCGGCGAACGAGGTGCGGGTGAGACCGGACGACAAGTTCACGATGCGACCACCGTCAGCGAGAAGTGGCAGCAAGGTTTGTGTCAGGAAGAACACGCCTTTGACGTGAACATTGAAGAGACGGTCGTACTGCGCTTCCGTCATCTCCGCGATCGGCGCGACGTCGCCATGGCCTGCGTTGTTTACCAAGGCATCGAAAGTGTCCCGTTGCCAGGTGTCGTGCAGCGCCGCACGAAGACGCTCGGCAAAATCGGAGAAGGTGGCGACGTTACCAACGTCAAGCTGCAGCGCGACGGCTTTGCGACCGAGCGCTTCGATTTCGGTAACGAGTGCCTGGGCTTCGTCGGAACGGCTGTGGTAGGTAACCACCACGTCGCCGCCTCCGCGGGCGATGCTGAGTGCGGTGTTACGGCCGAGGCCGCGGCTGGAACCGGTGATAAGAGTTACTTTGTTCATGACTAAGCTCCTTAGGGTTGGGGTTTTGACGACGGAAGTGATTCTGCTCCCCCACCCCCAACGGACCTTTGCCTGAATCTCGCCAGCTATGGCCTGTTCCTACAAAACATCTGTTCGGCGCCGTAATCGCTATTAGTATCGCCACCATGGACGCTCAATCCTCAAGCAACGGCTCCCTGCTCCGCGCAGTCCAGCGTTACACCGCTGCCCACGCTGGTCCCAACGGAGTAGCACGTACGCCGATAGACGGGCTGTCTCTCATTCGCGCCTCTAAACCTAGCGGCATCGAGTACGCCATTTCTCGCCCACTGGCTTGCCTGGTTCTCCAAGGTAGTAAGCAGGTGACGATGGGAACGGATGTCTTTCAGTTCTCTGGAGGTATGTCGCTGCTGATCAATGGCGATGTGCCCAACGTCAGTCAGATCACGCAGGCTACTGAAGACAAGCCCTACTTCTCGCTGGTGCTCGATCTCGATTTGGCTGTCATTGCTGAGCTTGTCGTAGAGATGAAACTGAAGTCATCGGCACCGACGGCTCCCATTCAGATCGAACCCACGGACATGGAAGTGGCAGATGCCGCGCTGCGATTGATGCGACTGATCGAACGTCCCGGCGCACTGCCTGTGTTGCAAGCGCAGCTGCTGCGAGAACTTCATTATTGGTTACTGGCAGGCAAACATGGTGCGGCGCTACGTCAGTTGGGATGGGCCAACAACCACACCCAACGCGTGGCGCGTGTGGTCAACTTGTTGCGGGCCGAGTTTGCACAACCGCTGCCCGTCGAGAAATTGGCGGAGGTGGCGGGCATGAGTCCGTCTTCGTTCTATCAGCACTTCAAGGCCGCGACATCGTTGTCGCCTCTTCAGTTTCAGAAGCAGTTGCGCCTGATCGAAGCGAGAAGATTGATGACTGGTGAAGGCTTGTCAGCCAGCAGCGCGGCATTCGCAGTGGGTTACGAAAGCGTGCAGCAATTTACGCGTGAATACCGACGACTCTTTGGTCTGCCGCCCGGCAAGGACAGCGAGGCGCTGAGGAGCAAGGCGAAGGAGTTGGTGTGAGGCAAAGCCATTTGCGCGCAGGAGACGTTGGCCGTAGATACTGTTATCCACTTCAAGCGGCATGTAGCTCTGCATCGCACTTTCTGCCTGACTCGAGCACTCCGAACGCGACATGCACGAGTTTGCGCATCGTGGCGTCGACTCATGTTGCCGCGGGTCCAGGCCCCCAAAAGCGGCTGTCCGACGCGTACTGGGCACGTCCTGGATGTACGCAGAACCTCAACGTCGATGGCGGATGTCTCACATAGCGCTGGGTTTCGTGAATCCTATCGAGGTGTCTCTTCTCTTGTCGCCAAGCTTGAAGAGGACTCGCGGTTTGGGGGGACTCCTGGCCTCTCAGGCACGAAGCTTCCATCCTCCGCCTACGGATCTCGTTCGCTCGCTATCGCTTCTCTCCGTGATCCTGCCGCAGCTCCTCGATTGGACCTGGTTGAGGGTTCTTGCAGGCGCACAAGCGTGGGTGTCCCCTTCTTGTTTGTGGGTGTCCCTTCTTGTTTTTGCAGGCGCACAAACGTGGGTGTCCCTTCTTGTTTGTGATTGGGGCACCCACTCCAATTGGCGCAAACCGCGCGCGTAGCCTTTACTGGCGTGGCCCGAAGAGGTCGGTGCCGATGCGGACGAAGGTGGCGCCTTCCATGATGGCGGCGGGGAAGTCGCCGCTCATGCCCATGGAGAGTTCGGTGCAGTCGGTGTGACCGGCGGCGAGGAGTCCGTCGCGGAGTTGGCGCAGTTGTTGGAAGGGGGCGCGTTGCAGCTCCGGGTCGGTTTCGGGGGCAGGGATACACATGAGGCCACGCAGGCGCAGGCGCGGGAGTGCCGAGATGGCGGCGGCGAGTGCGGGGACTTCGTTGAGCGGCAGGCCTGACTTGCTCTGTTCGCCACTCACATTGACCTGGATGAGGATGTTGAGCGGCGGCAGGTCGTCGGGGCGTTGGTCGTTGAGGCGCTGGGCGATCTTGAGACGATCGACGCTGTGGACCCAGTCGAAGCGTTCGGCGAGCGGGCGCGTCTTGTTGGATTGGATCGGGCCGATGAAGTGCCAGGTGAGGCCGGCGTCGTCCAGGGCCTCCATCTTGTCGAGCGCTTCCTGCAGATAGTTTTCGGCGAAGAGGCGTTGTCCTGCCGCGGCGGCTTCGGCCACTCGCGCGGCGCTCTGGGTCTTGCTGACGGCAAGCAGTTGCACGGAGCCGGGATGACGGCCTGCGGCAGCTTCAGCGGCAGCGATGCGCTGACGCAGGTTTTCGAGACGCTCGGCGATGGAGGAAGACATGCGGGATGGATCCTGCTGCGATTGTTCGATGGGTATTGAAGCGGCGCGCCGATTGGACGCGCGAGTTGCGGATTATAGGAAGTGTCGGGGGCGGGCTCACCCCGCCGCGTCGCCATGAATCTGCGCAGCCTGCTCGAGCGTTGCGTGCATGCGGGTGCGTCGGACCTGCATCTGAGCGCGGGATTGGCGCCACTGTTGCGCATCGACGGCGACATCCAGCCGTGCGAGCGCAGCGTGCTGGAGGACGCGGATGTACGCGCCCTGCTCTTCGAGTTGATGAGCGTCGAGCAGCGCGACGTCTATGAGCGGCAGCAGGAGTTGGACTTTGCCTGCGAGCTGCCGGAGCTGGCTCGCTTTCGGGTCAATGCCTTCGTGCAGCGGCGGGGCGCGGCGGCGGTACTGCGGGTGATTCCGTCGACAGTGCCGACGCTGGCGCAGTTGGGGCTTGGGCCGGTATTCGAGCGCATCTGTGCCTTGCCGCGAGGCTTGGTGTGCGTGACGGGGCCGACTGGCTCCGGCAAGAGCACGACCCTCGCAGCGCTCATCGATCAACTCAATGCCACCAAGCGGCATCACATCCTCACCATCGAGGATCCGGTGGAGTTCGTGCACACGAGTCGTTTGTCGCTCGTTTCACAACGCGAGGTGGGGCGCGATACCGCGAGTTTCGCTACGGCCTTGAAGGCGGCGCTGCGCGAGGATCCGGATGTGATCCTGGTGGGGGAGTTGCGGGATCTGGAGACGATCAGGCTGGCGCTGACTGCCGCGGAGACGGGCCACTTGGTGTTGTGCACCTTGCATACGAGTTCGGCGCCGAAGACGGTCGATCGCATCGTGGATGTTTTTCCGGGCAACGAGAAAGCCTTGGTGCGGAGTTTGTTGGCGGAGTCGTTGCAGGTGGTGGTGTCGCAGAGTTTGTTGAAGCGTCAGGGCGGTGGGCGCATCGCAGCGCATGAGATTCTGTGGTGTACACCGGCGATCCGGAATCTGATTCGCGAAGACAAGGTGGCGCAGATGTATTCGGTGATGCAGACGGGCGCGCAGCATGGGATGCAGACCTTGGATCAGGCGCTGCAGCTGTTGGTTGCCCAAGGGTTGGTGAGTAGGGAGGAGGCGCGGACGAAGGCGCGTAATCCTGAGATGCTTTGAGGTGTGGTTTGCGGGGCAGGTGCGAGTCTTCTTCCGCAGCTTCTTGGCTCAGAGCATCCGGAGTCCCCTGCGGATCGCATTCGCTTGCTATCTCTCCTCACCGCGATCCTGCCGCAGCTCCTCGATGGGGCTTTGCTTGAGGGTTCTTGCAGCCGTGGGTGTTCTCGAAGCTTCGGCATCTCTTGGTGGGTGCCCCGAAGCTTCTGGCCTCAGCGCTTCCGGAGCCTGGGTGCGGATCGCGTTCGCTCGCTATCGCTCCTCACCGCGATCCTGCCGCAGCTCCTCGATGGGGCTTTGCTTGAGGGTTCTTGCAGCCGTGGGTGTTCTCGAAGCTTCGGCATCTCTTGGTGGGTGCCCCGAAGCTTCTGACCTCAGCGCTTCCGGAGCCTGGGTGCGGATCGCATTCGCTTGCTATCTCTCCTCACCGCGATCCTGCCGCAGCTCCTCGATTGAGTTCCGGTGGAGCTTCGTGGGTTCGGTGGATTGGGCTGGCTGTTTTGCGCGAAGCCCAATGGGATGGCTGTGTGGTTCACTGCATGGCGAGGAGAGGCTTCGGGTGATATGACAGATCTGTAGTGACGGGTTTCGTTACGACAGGGACGCTCAGCTTTCAGGCTGCAATCGCTCGCGTCCGACATTTCGCGCTGGTGTCGCGGTGCCACACCGAGCCTCGATGAGAAGAAGGGAGATGTCGTAGAAACCGTTCTCCCATGCAGAGGTCCCGTGCCGCTGGAGTAAGGAGAGGAAACACTCCACTGAGCCAAGAGAGGCAAAGACGCATCTGCGCCATCGGCTCAAGCAGTCCCCCTGCTCATCCTTCGAAATAGCTTTCCAACAGGAGCTGCGCCGCCAGCGCATCCACGAGGGCGCGGTCGTTGGGGCGCTTGCCGGCGCGTTGGGCGTTCTGGCGGGTGATGTCGCGGGCTTCGCGGGTGGAGAGGCGTTCGTCGACGCCGTGTACGGGTTTGCCGTAGCGCTGTTCGAGTTTGTCCATGAACTGCCGCGCGCGGACGGTCATGTTGCCTTCGCTGCCGTCCATGTTGAAGGGCAGGCCGACCACGAAGGCATCGGGTTTCCACTTCTGTACGAGGGCGTCGAGCTGGGCCCAGTCGGGTTCGAGCGCCTTCACCGGCAATACGGCGATGCCGCTGGCTGTGCAGGTGAGGGTTTGACCAGCGGCAACGCCGAGTTTGCGCGTGCCGTAGTCGAGGGCGAGCAGGGTCTGGTGCGAACTCATTCAGCTGTAACCGACATCCGTGGTGAGCTGACTCATCGAGAAGCCGAGCGTGGCGGCGGCCATGTCCGGCTTACGCGCGAAGTCGGTGGAGAAGATGATGTCGGTATTGGCGCGACAGGTGAACCAGGCGTTTTCGCTGAGTTCGCGTTCGAGCTGGCCCGGATACCAGCCGGCGCAACCGAGAGCGACGATGAAGTTTTCGGGGCCCTGGTTCTGACCGATGTCGATGAGTATCTCGCGCGAGGTGGTGAGCGTGAGTTTGTCGGTGATGGCGAGCGACGAGGGCCAGCGCGGCTTGTCGTCGTGCAGCACGAAACCTTTTTCCGTTTCCACCGGGCCACCGCTCAGCACGATCTGCGAAGCGCTGCGCGGACGACGGTCTTCGATCTCGAGTTGTTCGAGGATTTCCCACAGCTGCATGCGCAGGGGCAGATTGACGACGATGCCCAGCGCTCCATCCTCCGCATTGTGCCGCCAGATGTAGACGACGGTGTTGGCGAAGTAGGAGTCCTGCAATTGGGGCATGGCGATCAGAAAGTGATCGACCAAGGATGAGAAAGAGGTATCGGTGTCGTTGTTCATGGTGGACAGACTGTAGCGTGTTCCAATGTTGCGTGCATCAGGGCGGCACGCAGCTTTTCAAGCTTGGTACCTGGTTTTGCCGTAGCGGTACGAGCACGGTTGCGAGTGCGTTGCGCGAACGCGAACACAGCGAGGAAGGCGCTTGGCGCCTGCGAACGATGAGGTACTGCGCATGGTTCAGAAACTGGCGAAGGTGTCGCCGCGCAGGAACTGCCAGGTGCGGATGATCTCCAGCACCTCGGCGCGTTCGCGCAGCTCTGGCGTCAGTGGTGCGAAGGGTGCTGCCAACTGCACGATGCGCAGCGCGGCGGCGTCGAGTATCGGTTCGCCGGAAGAACGCAGGACGCGGACGTCGTTCACGGTGCCGTCGGGATTGATCGCAACGAGCAAGCGCAGCGTGCCGTAGATGCCGGCTTCACTCGCTTCCTTCGGATAGTTCTGATTGCCGATGCGCTCGATGCGCTCGCTCCATTCGGCGAGATAGGAACTGTCGGCTTCGTCCTTCGGTGAGGTGGAGGTCAGTGTGTAACGGCGCGGACGTTGCGCGTAGTCCTGCCGATGCAGTTCCAACTGCGCGCGCAGTTCGGCCAGGCGTTGCTCGGGAGTGAGTGCCGACTCTGCTGCTGCGCTGGCAGGTGCGGGTTCTTCCGCTGCTCCGGGCGTGGGTTCGGGTACTTCGGTACGCAGCGTCGGTGCGAGCGTGATGTCGAGTACGGTGACTTCGGGCTTGGTCGGAAAGGTGAAACCGACACCGAGGATCAGAATCGCGTGCAGACACAAAGAAAGGAACGCGGTGAAGCCGACGCGTTCCTTCGCTAGCTCGAGATCATCGGTCTCGGCCAGTGTGCTCATGTCAGCCCTTGCCGAGTTTGCGGGCGATGCATTCCATCAGCTGTCCGGCGATGTCGATGCCGAAGGCTGCGTCGAGTTCACGTACACAGGTGGGGCTGGTGACGTTGATCTCGGTGAGATAGTCGCCGATCACGTCCAGGCCGACGAAGATCAGACCCTTTTCCTTCAAGGTGGGGCCCACCTGTGCGCAGATCCACTTGTCGCGCTCGCTCAATTCCTGCCCGCGTCCGGTGCCCCCGGCGGCGAGATTGCCGCGCGTTTCATTGGCAGCGGGAATGCGCGCCAGGGCGTAACCGATGTGCTCGCCGTCGATCATCAGGATGCGCTTGTCTCCGTGCACGATCTCCGGAATGTACTTCTGCGCCATGATCTGCTGCGTGCCGTGCCTGGTCAGCGTTTCGATGATCACGCTGAGGTTGGGGTCGTTCTGGCCCAGACGGAAGATGCTGGTACCTCCCATGCCATCGAGCGGCTTGAAGATGACGTCGCCGTGTTCGCGATGGAATTCGCGCAGCAGCTCCTTGCGGCGCGTGACGAGCACGGGCGGCTGACACTGCGGGAACTGCGTGGCGAACAGCTTCTCGTTGTAATCACGCAGACTCTGCGGCTTGTTGACAATCAGCGCGCCTTGTTGTTCCGCGCGTTCCAGAATGTGCGTGGCGTAGAGGAACTCATTGTCGAAAGGCGGATCCTTGCGCATCAGCACCACGTCCATGCTGCCGATTTCCTGGCGCACCATCTCGCCCAGCGAGTACCAGTCCGTCGGATCGTTGCGCACGGTCACGGGGCGCATGCAGCCCATGGCCACGTTCTGCGCCAGATACATGTCACTCATTTCCATGTACCACAGTTCCCAGCCGCGCTTTTGAGCGGCGAGCAGCATGGCGAGCGTAGTGTCTTTCTTGAAGTTGATGGAGCCTATGGGGTCCATCACGACGGCGAGGCGTACGGTCATGCGGAGAATCCGGAGTAAAGATGGGGCGGGAGTATAGCAGAAGGTAATTTCGCCAAGCCCTTCGGCCTGTGCTAGACCGAAGGCCAGTCGGCCGGTGCATACCGCGCTCATCGGGCCGAGGGAATGGACGCAAAGGAGGAAGGTTGCATGGAGGCAAGAACCGGAGCGGCGCCGATGCCGCGAGTCGTACTCGTGGATGGCAGCAGCGCCTGCCAGGCCACGGCCAGCGGAATCTTCAGCGGTACCGAATGGGAACTGCTGCGTGTGGAGGACGCGCTCGACGGACTCTGTGCCATCGTCGACCAGGGACCGCGCGCAGTGCTGCTCGACGAAGCCTGTACACCGCTCGATCCCTGGGAATTCACCCAACTCGTCAAACATCATCCGCGTTATCGCAAGGTGCGCATCATCGTGCTTTGCCGGCGTGTGGACGTGGTTCTGCGGGCGCGGGCACGCGCGGTCGGTGTCGATGCCTTGCTGCAAAAGCCCTTTGCGGCGGACGAAGTCCTGGCGCTGCTCAACAGCGAGGCGGATGTGGCGGCATGAAGCACGTCGATTCAACGCCGGAGGTGCTGCTTGTTTGTGACAGCTCGCTCCTGGCGCCATTGCTGCGGGATTTGTGTATGGCAGCAGGCTGTCGTGTAACGCTGCTACCTGATGCGAGGGCAGCACTCACACACCTGCAATTGCAAGCCGTGCCGCCCACATTGATCTTGGTGGAACTGTTGTTGGGGCCCGCAAGTGGCTTTCATGTTGCGCGTCGTTTGCGTGAACACTGCGCGGCGCCGCTCTGGCTCTTGAGCGGTACCGACCGTGGTTCGGATGAAGGTTGGGCGCCCACTACCGGTGCCTGTGGCGTACTGCGCTATCCCTTGCAGGCAGAGGTTTTGCGAAACGTGTTGGCCAAGTCGGGGGAGCGTGCGCATGACTGAGAGAAGTTCAGCGCCGTCTGCGGCAGAAAGGGCACTGCAAGCGAAGTGTCTGGAACTTTGGCAACAGGTGCGCTCCGCCTTTCTCACGCGCCACAGAACGGCAGAGTGCGAAGCGCCACTCGCGCGGCTGTTTCGTTTGCAACAGTGGCTACCACAGGACCATCTGCGCGCCGCGGTCCTAATCCTCTTGGCGCCACTGCGTGCTCAATTGGCAGAAGGCGACAGAGAAGCGCGTGAAGAAGCGCTGAGTGAAATCCTGCGGCTCCTGGATGAAGCCTGCGACGGAGCACGACGTAGTTGGTTGAAGTTCCTGGCCGCATGTCGAAAGGTGCTCAACGATGGGACGGAAGAACGCGCGCTACTCATCGCACGCTGTGTGCTCGCTTTGGCGGAGCAGCAAGGCGATGCCTCATTTGCACCACTGCGCGAGCCCGTTGCTTGGACGGCAGGGAACGGTGTCGGCAATGACAACTCCACGCGGGACGGCAGCGAAGATCCGCTGCAGCGCTGTTGGTCATTGCTGGATGCTGCAGAAGACGAGGTGCTGCGCTTGCAGCTCAGGCAAGAGGTGGAACGACTGCAGCAGCTGTTGCGCAGCAACAGGTGGGATCCCTCTTTTCTGGCGCAACGACTGCTCGCGCCGTGTCGACGCGTGGAGGCGCTGCTGCTTTGCATGGAACGGACGACGGCTGCGCATGAGTGGCAGCGCTGGCAGCTGATGTTATGCAGCGCCTGTTACTGCCGCAGGGAACCACCTGAAGAAGTTCTGCTGCAATGTTTTGGCTGGTTGTGGTCGCTGCATGAATTCGCGGCAGACGAAGAGAGTGCGCCGATCGACGTCGATGCAGGACTCTCCTTGCCAGCGATGCTGTCTGAGCCGGCGCGAGTCTTTGGCGAAGAACTCGCACCGGCGCCGATCAATGCCAACCAACTACGCCGCGCCTACGAACTTGCCGCAGTCGCCACACAACTCGACGGTGGTGCGGTTGCAGATGTGCTGCGCAGCGTTCATGCCTGCCTGGCCTGTCATTGGTCGATCGCTGCGCCCTTGGCGGCACCACTGTGCACCCTACTGCGCGAACTCGTAACTGCCATGCCGAATGGAACGAGTACAGCGTTGCTCGTCAGAGCACTGTGGCGCGTGAGTGAGCTTTGGCCGGAGCCGAGTCGTAACGATCTCGCCATTCCACTTACAGAAGGCGATGGCGCCGTGGCGGGCAGCGTGCGTCTCGAAGCCGTGCCGGTACTGCTTGCCGGTGGTCTCGCCACGCTCACCTCGGTGCGGCGCGAGTGGTTCGTCTCGCGCGAAGGTTTTGCTACTCATCGCGCCGCACTGCGGCGTGAACTGCTCCTGCTCGAACGTGGCGCCGCGGCGGTGAAGGTACGCAGCGTGGAGTGCTACAGCACCTTGCTCCTGGAATTTCTTGCGGCGGTGGAACTCGAGCCGGTTCATCACCCCTTCCCCGGCGACCTGCTTTGGCGGGCGCATGCGCATCTGGTGGAGCTGCTCGACGCGGCCGCCGCCTGGTGGGAAGCGCTGCCCGATGCGGTCTTGATGCAGGAATTGCGCGACTACAGCCGTGAGCAGAGCGAGCCCCTCGGCCAGGTGGCGGAAGCCGGCACAGCGGATTGCTGTGCGGCGTGGGCGGGACTGGCGCGGAGCCTGAACGCCCAGGTGCAGTCCTTCGCGGCGGTGCTACAGGTGCGGATGAGATTCGACTTCGCGCGCTGCACTTGGCCCTGTGGTCCGGAGCAATTGAGCCGCTTGCAGGCGGCGCTGACGCCGCTGTTACGTTTTCTGCTTCTGGATTTCAGCCTGTCGCTCGAAGCGCGGCGGCAGCGCCATCTGCCGCTCACGGGCTGCCTCTGGCTGCGCGTCGCCACGATGGAGCCGTTGACGGTGGAATTACGCGATGACTCCGCGCGCGAACCGCCCTCGCCCGAGCAATGGCGGGAGTTGCAGCATCGCGTGCGCAAGCAGGGAGCCGCGGTGCTCGAATGCCATGAGACGCCGCTCGGCCGCTGCTTCACCCTGAGCCTAGGTTCCCCCTGAACCGTGCGGGCTGCAATGCGGCAGGGCTGCCGCTACAATGCGCGGTCTTTGTTTTTGGGGGCAGTCTTGCGCACCTTGGGTTTTCATTGGGGAGTATTCGGAGTCGTGGCCTTGCTGGTGTCGGCGGTGCTGCGTCTGAGCCCTCTCGTCGCAGAGCTGCGCTTTCATAGCCTGAGCACCCTGCAGTGGGTGGTGCTGGTCGGCTTCGGCATCTACATGCTCTACGCCGAAGGCATCAAGGGCTTTCATCGCAACTTCTCGCCGCGCGTCGTGGCCCGTGCCTACCATCTACGTGAGCACTCGCTGCCCCTGCTCGCCCTGTTCGCGCCGCTCTTCTGCATGGGCTTCATCCACGCCACGAAAAAACGTCGTCTGACCTCGATCCTGGTCACGAGCGGCATCGTGGTATTGGTGCTCCTGGTGCGACTCTTGCCGCAGCCCTGGCGTGGCATCATCGATTGCGGTGTGGTGGCCGGCCTCGTGACCGGCATCGCTTCGCTGCTGTGGTTCTGGGCGCGTGCCGTGTTCCTGCGGCAGCCGCCGGCCGTGGCGCTCGATCTGCCCTGAGCGCCACTTTCTCCTCTGACTCCTCAGAGTTTCATCACTTCATCGATCAAGGTGCCGAGGCGTTCGAGGCCACGGCGCATCGAGTACTGCTCTTCGAATACTTCCAGGCCTTTCGCCGACAGCGTGTTCCACAGCGCTTCGTTGGTGTAGGCCTCGACGATCGCGGCGGCGAAGGCCTCCGGATCGGCGCCGAGCATGATGCTCTCGCGATCCTTCAATCCCATGCCTTCGGCGGCGAGCGGCGTGGCGACGCAGGGCACGCCGTGGCTGAGGCTGGTGCCGATCTTGCCCTTGATGCCGGCGCCGAAACGCAGCGGTGCAATGGAAAGACGGCAACGTTCGAAGATCGGTGAGATCTGCTCCACGTAACCGACGATGTCGACGCCGGGATTGCGGCGCCACACACGCGCGGTTTCATCGAGCAGGCGGCTGCCGACGATCATGAGGCGCACCTCCGGCAACTTGGCGCGCACCAGTGGCCAGATGTCGGCGAGGAACCAGTTCATCGCATCGACGTTGGGATCGAACAGGAAGCCGCCGACGAACACCAGATCGCGGCGCTCGGCAAAGGGCAGGGCACAGCCCTGTATTTCGCGCACGTAGGGAATGGCGGCAGTCTTGATGTGCGGCCATTCCTGCGCCAGCAGGTTGCGCTCGTTCTCGCTGATCACGATGGTGGCGTGCGACTGCTTCATCACCGAATACTCGAGCGCCTTGGTGCGTTCGGCCTGCTGCATCAGACGGCTCGAACCTTCCACTTCCGCCTGACGGCGTTCGCGCACGAAGTGCAGATCCACGGTGTTGAAGATCACCTTCGCCTTCGCACAGTGGCGACGCACCACGTTGATGTGCTGCGCCGATTCGTAGGCGCGGAACAACATCACGAGATCGTATTCGTTGCCGTGTTCCTTGACATGATCGCGCAGCGACGTCGTATAGGGGCGATAGAGACATTCGATGCCGAGGCGCTGCAGGTTTTCCGTGTAGTGACCGGCGTGCTCCATGTTGTGTGGGCAGAACACCACCTTGAAGCCCAGCTTCTGCAGCATGCAGAGATAGTTGAAGGTGTCGATGGAGCCCGAATCCTTGTCCGGCATCGGTGTGCACACGTCCATCACGAGCACGCGCTTTTGCGCACGACGATCGCGCTGCACGTAGGCGGGATCCGCGGAGGTGCCGTGCTGCGCCAGCACGTTCTGCCACTTGGCGAGGAATTTCTTCTGGTTCACCACCTGATAGGACTTGACGCCGGTGGTGAGGTCGGTGCCGGAGGTGATGCCTTCGAAATGCACCACGCGCGAGAAGGGTTGATACATCACGCGCTTGCCGAGCCGGCGTACGGCAAAGGCGAGGTCGGTGTCTTCGTAGTAGGCGGGCGTATAGGTGAGATCGAAACCGCCGAGCTGTTCGAAGAGTGCACGCGGCACGAGGATGCTGGCGCCGGAACAGTAGTCGACTTCGCGCAGATAGTTGTACTCGGGGCGGTTCGGATCGTCGCCACGGCCGAAGTTGGTGCCGGAAGCATCGTTCCAGATCACGCCGCCCGCTTCCTGCAGCGTGCCATCGGCAAAGATCAGCTTGGAACCAACGAGGCCCACGTTCTCTTGCGTCTCGAAGGTCTCGTACAACTCATCCAACCAACCCGGCAGTACCTGCGTGTCGTTGTTGAGGAACAGCAGATATTCGCCACGCGCTGCGGCCGCCGCCTTGTTGCAGGTGCGCAGAAAACCGAGATTTTCCGTGTTGCGAATCAGGTTGATGCCGCGCACCTTCTCGAGATATTGCAGCGAATCATCGGGCGAGCAGTCGTCGATCACGATCACTTCGAAGGGCACACGGCTCTTGCTCTCGGCCACCGAACGCAGGCAATGCAAGGTGTAGTTGATCTTGCCGTACACGGGCACGATCACGGAAACGCGCGGAGCGGCGACGTGCGGAAAGCTGATTTCCGCCGCGCCTTCGAAGGTGGCCTTCACGATCGGATCGGCGGTGATGCGACCCATCGCGGCGGCTTTTGCCTGCATGAAGCCGATCGAATGCGCCTGCTTCCAGTGCTGATACACGGGCATGTGCTCGAAGAAGCGCGGGAAGTTCGAGAACAGCCAATGCGCCAGCGCCACCTTGATGCCGCGCGCGAGCGGAATGCGGCGATTCAACCAGTGCAGCAGGCGTGATACCTGCAACTCCATGAGGGACGGAGAGCGTTCCGCCTCTGCCGGAGCGGGTGCGGTGCTTTCCTCGACTTGTTGCTGCTGTTCCTGCATCGGTACTGCTTGCTTCTCCAATGTGTCTACGGTGTCGGTCGTTGGTGCATCGTTGCCGCCGTGCTCGGTCGGCGGTGCCGTCGCGGCCGTCGTTGCCGCTACGGGTACTGCGCTCTCGGGTGGTTGCGTTGCCAGCGCGCGGCGCGTTGCTTCGAGATAGGCATGGCCGTAAGCCTGGTCGGGTTCGAGATGACAGCCCTCGGCCCATTCGTTCCAGGCGTTGATGAACACCAGGCGTTCGTCGCCCTGTAGGTGTTCACAGGTGTACTTCGTTACGGCGCAGAGCCAGTTTTCGTAATGCTCCGGTGTGGAATTGACGAAGATCAGTCCCGTGTCCTGGCGCCGCGCGGTGTTGTCCCAGCGCGGCATCACGCCGCGAAAACGCGTGTAGGGTGGTACTGGTTGACTCAAGGCGTTCTCGCTCACGCGGCGAATGTCGATGATGTCGCCGGAGAATTTCGGGTTGAGCAGTTGCTTGCGGTACTGATGCATCACGCTCCATTCGGGCGTGGTGCCATGCGGCGGGAATTCCACTGCTGCATCGAAGCCGTAGGGCGTGGGATCGCCGATGCCGAAGCTCTGCACCGCGACGAGATAGGGGTCCTCGATGCCCGCGATCGCGCACTCGCTGCGCCAATAGGTCACCGCGCGCTGCAGGTCGGGGATGATGTCGATGCGATAGATGAGCAGCAGCGGACGACCGTCGACACGGATGTAGTGCGGGCTTTGAAAGTGCGGGAACAGACTGCGAATGAAGTTGCGATGATCTTCCTCGCTGTGTTCCTGTCCGATCAGCACCTGACCGGATTTACCGTCCCAGGTGCGGGTCCAGTTCTCGTTGGCCCAGCAGAGGCAGTAGGGGAAATCCGGTGCATCGGGACGCAGCAGTGCGTCGATCGGTTCGTGCAACAGACGTTTGCCCGCGAACCAATAGTAGTAGTAGCAGAAGCCATGGATGCCGGCCGCGCGCGCGAGTTCCGCCTGTTGGTGGCGCGTTTCCATCACGCGCAGGTCGTAGTAACCGAGATCCGCCGGACGATGCGGTTGTTCGTGTCCGGTGAAATTGGGCTGGGCCTTGGTGACGTTGAACCACTCGGTGAAGCCCTTGCCCCACCAGGCATCGTTCTCGGGAATCGGGTGATACTGGGGCAGGAAGAAGGCGATCGCGCGAACCGCCGATACTGGTTTATGCACGCTCAGTACCGCAGAGGAGTGAACGGGAGTACGAAATCATGACTGCTGATGCCGCCGATTGAAATGAGCGGCGAGTATAAACACGTGCTGCCCGAGGACAAGCCTTGCCACTGCCGCAGCAGTGCAATAACGCGCGGTGTTTAACAAAATCCCAACAAGTTCCAACAGGATTCGTACCAAGTCGACACGTATCGTGCCCCGCCCGATTCGGCTATAGTTGCCCCCGTTTTTTCGCACGAATTCATTCGTTCCCACTCACGGAGCTGCTTTGGAAAACCTGCTCGTTCCCTATGAAGCCACTGCGAGTCTGCCGGGCTCGCGCGTGCTGGTGCTTGCACCACATCCCGATGACGAAGTGTTCGGCTGCGGTGGTGCCCTGGCGAAACACGTGGAGCAAGGTGCGAGTATCACCGTAGTGATCGCCACTGACGGCGCCTATCACGCGCCCGCGGATAAGGTCGACGCCATGCGTGAGGAACGTTATGAGGAGAGCCGAGCGGCCGCCAAGGTGCTCGGCTATCCCGAACCACGTTTTCTGAATCTGCCCGACCGCGGCCTGCAGTACGGTGAAGGGTTGGTAAGTACGCTGCTTGGCCTCATCGAAGAAACCCAGGCCGAACTCGTCTACGCCCCTTCGCTGTACGAAGCACACCCCGATCATCGCGGGCTCGCCATGGCCGCGGCAGAGGCGGTGCGACGCGCCGGCGGTTCGCGACTCTTGGCGTTCTATGAAGTCGGCCGCCCGTTGCAGCCGACGCATCTCGTCGACATCACGCCGGTCGTCGTGAGCAAGGCCGAGGCGATGGCCTGCTTCCCTTCGCAGCTGCTGCGTCAGCGCTATGACCAGCACGTCGCCGCGCTCAATCGCTATCGCACCTACACCTTGCCGGCGGAAGTGACGGCCGCCGAAGCGTTCCAGGTGGTCAGTGCCGAAGAACTGCAGACCAAGGCTCTCGCGCTCTTCGGCAACGAATATCAGAAGCAGCGTGCACTCGGTCTCGCGGTGACTCCGGACAACCTGCCACTCGTGAGCGTGCTGATCCGCAGCATGGATCGTGATGCGCTCAGTCAGGCCTTGGATTCGGTGGCGCTGCAAACCTATCCCAACATCGAAGTGGTGGTGGTCAACGCCACTGGTCGCGGTCATCGCGCCCTCGGCGAGCGGTGTGGGCGTTTCCCGCTGCGTTTGATCGAGCCGGGCAAGGCTTTGGTGCGCAGCGCTGCAGCGAATGCCGCGCTCGATGCGGCGCGCGGTGAACTCTTGATCTTCCTCGATGACGACGATCAGTTCCTGCCGAACCACATCTCCGAGTTGAAGGAAGCGCTCGATGCCGAAGGCCCGGACACCATCGCGGCCTATCACGGCATCAGCTGCGTCGATGGTGAGGGCAAGGAGTTCCATCGCTACGAGCGCGCCTTCGACAAGTTCGCCTTCGCGGTGGAGAACTTCATCCCCATCCACGCCGTGTTGTTCCGCCGCACGGCGATCGAACGCGGTGCGCGCTTCGACGAGGAACAGCCCTTTCTCGAAGATTGGGACTTCTGGTTGCAGGTGCAGGATCACGGCAAGTTCCATCTCGTGCCGGGCACCGGCGCGATCTATCGTGTGGTGAAGGGCGAAGGCTCGGGGCTATGGGGCAACTACGATCTGGCGCGTCCGGCAATGCTGCGCATCTATCGCAAGCGCTTGCCGGGTTGGAGCGATGCGGATCTGTGGCGGCTCTTCGAACTGACGCGCTTCCAACCGCTCTACGAGAAGACTCACGGTGAACTGATGCGCGCGGATGAACGCATCCGCAGTCTCGAACGTGACATGCGTCAGCTGCAGCAACATCTCGCTGCGCGTGAAGCTGAGCTCGCAGGCATCATCGAGGCGCGCGACGCGGAACTCGAAGCGATGCGCAAATCCACCAGTTGGCGCGTGACCGCACCCTTGCGCAGGCTCAGCGTGCTGTTGCGCGGCGCGGGCAGGAAGGATTAGCCGAGAGTCCCATGTCCGACGCCCAATCGACGCCGCGCCTGATTGCCTTCTATCTGCCTCAGTTCCATCCCGTGCCCGAAAACGACGAGTGGTGGGGCAAGGGCTTCACGGAATGGACCAACGTCACCAAGGCACAGCCGCTTTTCCACGGCCACTATCAACCCCACCTGCCGAGCGACTTCGGCTTCTACGATCTGCGCGTGCGCGAAACACGGCGCGAGCAGATCGCAGTGGCGAAGGAATACGGCATCGACGGGTTCTGCTACCACTTCTATTGGTTCTCCGGACGCCGCATTCTGGAACGGCCAGTGGAAGACATGCTCGATGATGCCGAGAGCGACATGCCTTTCTGTCTCTGTTGGGCCAACGAAAGTTGGACCCGGCGCTGGGATGCGGCCGATCACGAAGTATTGCTGCAGCAGCAATATCTGCCTTCGGACGATCTCGATTTCATCAAGGCGATCGAGCCCTATTTTCGTGACCCGCGTTACATCAAGGTCGATGGCAAACCACTGCTCATCGTCTATCGCGCGCAGGAATTGCCGGATGCACAGCGTTCTGCCGGCGTCTGGCGCGACTACTGTCGCGCGGCCGGCATCGGCGAAATCCATCTCTGCGCCGCGCTGACGCACGGCAATCTCGACTACCGGCAATTCGGCTTCGACAGCGGCGTGGAATTTCCACCGCACAATCTGGCGGTGACCAACGTCAACCAGCAGCTCAGCTTCCACGGCCCCTTCCAGGGCAATGTGATGCAATACGCCGAGGTGGCGCGCTCCTTCCTGAGTCGTTCCTACGCGGGCGAGCACGTGTTCAAGACGGTCTTTCCTTCGTGGGACAACACGGCACGCACGGCGAATCGCGCCACGCTCGCGCTCAATGGCACGCCGGAGAATTACGAGTATTGGCTGAGTGAAGCGATCGATCTCACGCGTCGCACGGCAAAGGGTGAGCCGCTGGTGTTCATCAATGCCTGGAACGAGTGGGCCGAAGGGTGTCACCTCGAACCCGATCGCCGGTACGGTCGCGCCTTCCTCGAAGCCACGCGCAATGCCAAGCGTGGCCTGAGACGCTTTCAGGATTTCACCCACACCGGTGTTCCCGCCGACGGCACGGCGGCGCCGCGTCGTTTCTGGCCGGAGTTCAGCGAGCTCCTGCGCTATCACCTGTCCTTACGCTTCGGCAATCTGAAGCTCGCCATCAACCGCCACCCCTGGCTGCGCAATGCGCTCTTGCCGCTCGTGCGTGGGGTGAGGAAGTTGGTGAATCGTTCGTGAGTGTGGTTGGGCTGAGCCGCAACGCGGTGAAGCCCAACGTGGGAACTCGCTGTTTTCTACTGGTCCATGAGGATTTGCAGCGCGGTTGGGGCTCGCTCGTCGCTCACCCCAACGGAACTGCGCGTCAAACCGGCAGCGACTGCAGATGTACGGCGAGGACTTCGCCGATGAAGTCGAGGAAGAGCGTGTCGAGCGAGCTGTTGAAGTGACTGTCCTCGGTGCTGCCGATGAGCAGCATCGGCTGCCCATAGGTCTGACGGAAGGCAGAGTCTTCGGGCAGATGCAGCGGTACCACGGCAGCGGACACTATCGGGGTGACGGGATTCTGCCGCGGGAACAACAGCGCCTGCTGCACCGTGTTCAAACTGCCGCACCAGGTGCGCTGCTTTTCATGGAATTCACCGAGCGCGGTACGCACGGCGGTGGGCGGAATCGTGATGAGCGCACCGGCGTCGATGCGATCGGTGATGAAGGCGAGCGTGGCGGCACTGGCGTCGAAGTCACCGCGGATGCGATCGGCGATCGTGGCGAGCAGTTGTGGCAAGGTGCGGCAGCGCAAAAGGTCGAGGATCACCAGCCGCGTCTTCTCGAACAGTGCATCGTTCACCTTGGCGTTGTGCACGATGTCGTTGAACTGCTCGTCCATCGCGTACTGACGCTCGCGGTACACCGCCACCTGACGTTCCAGCAGCGAGATGGCGCGGCCACTCTCGTGCGGGATGCGCAAGGTCAGTAGCAGATCGCCGTGCTCGACGAAGAATTCGGGATGCTGGCGCAGATATTCCGCCACCGCAGCAGCGTCGACGGCGGGCGTGGCAGTTTGCTCGGGTACTGAAACTTCAGCGGTCGAGTCCTGCGGCTCGGCCGCACCTTGCTTGCTCGTCATGGGGTCAGTTGTCCTTCATAGACAGTGGTAGCGGGACCGCTCATCCACACGGAGTGCCCTTCGCCCTGCCATTCGATGCGCAAGGGGCCGCCGCGGGTATGTACGGTAACTTGTGCGTCCAACAAACCGCGCAGACGGCCGGCCACCACGGCTGCGCACGCGCCCGTGCCGCAGGCCAGGGTTTCCCCGGCGCCGCGCTCGAACACGCGCAGACGAATGGCGTCACGCCCGAGCACCTGCATGAATCCTGCATTCACACGGGCGGGAAAGCGCGGATGACGTTCGATCGAGGGGCCAAGAGTCTGCACCGGTGCGGTGTCGACGTCGTCGACCACCTGCACGGCGTGCGGATTGCCCATGGAAATCGCGTTGATCTCGTAGGTCTTGCCGTCGACTTCGAGCGCATAGCTGAGCGCGCGCGCGTCGGCGACGAAGGGAATGTCACTCGGATTGAATTCGGGCGGACCCATGTCGACGGTCACCAGGCCGTCGTCTTCGAGACGGGTGCGGATGCTGCCTTTGGCCATCTCGAAGGTGAGTTCGCGCTTGTCGGTGAGCTGATGGTCGAACAGGAAGCGCGGCACGCAGCGCGCGCCATTGCCGCAGTGTTCCACTTCGCTGCCGTCGGAGTTGTAGATGCGATAGGCGAAGTCGCAGCCCGTGGCGGTGGTGGGTTCGATCACGAGCAGTTGGTCGAAACCGATGCCGACCTTGCGATCCGCCCACGCGCGCACCTGCTCCGGCGTGAGCATGGCCGATTGCGTGATGAGCTCGAGCACCATGAAGTCGTTGCCGAGCCCGTGCATCTTGGTAAAGCGCAGAGACATCTGTGTTGCCTCAGTCGAGCGTCGATTCCAGCGCCAACTGGTCGGCGTAGGTTTCACGGCGGCGCACCAGCGTGTGCTTGGCACCATCCACCATCACTTCGGCCGCGCGGTTGCGCGTGTTGTAGTTGGAACTCATCGAAAAGCAGTAGGCGCCGGCGGAGCATACGGCCAGCAGGTCACCCGCCGCCAGTGCAAGCGCACGTCCACGTCCGAGAAAGTCCGCTGATTCACATATCGGGCCCACGAGGTCCCAATTGAGTACCGGGCGGTCCGGTGGCGGCTGTACGACAGGTACGATGTCCATCACCGCCTCGTAGAGTGCGGGACGGATGATGTCGTTCATGGCACCGTCGATCACGGCGAAGTTCTTGCTGGCCGTGGGTTTGAGATATTCGACCTTGGTCAGCATCACACCGGCATTGGCCACGATGGAGCGGCCCGGCTCGAAGATCAGCTTCAGGCGGCGCGAGCCGAGCTTTTCCAATACTGCCTGGATGTAGTCGCTCGGCTCGGGCGGGGTTTCGTCCTGATAGCGCACGCCGAGACCACCGCCCAGATCCAGATGATCGATCCGGATGCCGCGCGCGGCGAGGCGATCGATCAGCAGCAGGAGGCGATCGAGCGCGTCCAGGAAGGGCGACAGCGTCGTCAGCTGCGAACCGATGTGGCAGTCCACGCCCACTACTTCGATGCCGGGCAGAGAGTGTGCCTTCACGTAGAGTGCTTCGGCATCTTCAATGGCGATGCCGAACTTGTTGTCCTTCAGTCCCGTGGAGATGTAGGGGTGGGTCTTCGCATCCACGTCGGGATTCACGCGCAGCGAGATGCGCGCGATCTTGTCCATGTGCTCGGCCACAGCGGAAAGACGCTCCAGCTCCGCTTCCGATTCCACGTTGAAGCAATGAATGTCGGCCTCGAGCGCCTGCTGCATCTCTTCGATGCTCTTGCCGACGCCGGAGAAGAGAATCTTGCCGGGATCGCCGCCGGCTTCGAGCACGCGCGTGAGCTCACCGCCGGAGACGATGTCGAAGCCTGCACCCATGCGCGCCAGCACGTTCAGCACGGCGAGGTTGGAATTGGCCTTCACGGCATAGCAGATCAGGTGGTCGCGACCGGCGAGCGGCGCCTGATAGGCGCGCAGACGTTCTTCCAGCACGGCCCGTGAATAGACGAAGCACGGCGTGCCGTAGGTGGCGGCAATCAGGCTCAGGGGCACGTCTTCAGCGTGCAGCTGACCATCGCGATAGGTGAAGGCTTGCATCGAGGTTCCTGTTCAAAAAGCCCGAACGGGCATCAAACGCCTACGGCCTGGCTGGCAGCTGGCGCCGGTGGCGGCGTCAGAGGGCCTTTCTGGCCACAGCCGCTGAGGGCGAGGCAGCAAAGTAGCAAAGCGAACGAGAGCTTTTTCATGACGGCGCCGTGTGCGGAAAAGCGGCAATTATACCGGTGTTGCGTTTCACCGACAGGCCCGGGCCGTTCCAAGGAAACAGAGCATTTGTTAAGGTGCGACCTCGTTTGATCAACGTAGGACCAACCATGACCGACGCCGAGTTCCTTGCCCTATATCAGGCCACCTTGAACGACATCGAAAGCGTGGTGGAAGACGCCATCGACGAAGATGATGCCGAGATCGACTACGAGTCCGGGAACGACATGCTCACGCTGCAGTTCCGCAACGGCACGGTGGCCGTCATCAGTCGTCAGACTGCTGTGCAACAGCTGTGGCTGGCGGCACGTTCGGGAGGTTTCCACTTCGAGTGGAATCCCTCACGTGAAGAATGGGTATGCACGCTCAACGGACAGTCTCTGGAAGACATGCTCGAGGAGATCTGTCTGGAACAGGGCGGCGTACGAATCAGCTTCAAGTGAAAGAGAAAGCCCCGGCCTTGTGCCGGGGCTTTCGTTTCAGGCCTTCTCTTCCTGCGGCTGGGCCTGCACGTGGGCGAAGACATCCTGCCGCGGATAGGGCGTGGTGATGTCCTCGGCATCCAGCGCAGTACGGATGCGTTCGAGCAACGAGGAGCGCACTGCACCATAATCCCCCGCCTTCACCCAGGGCTGCACGTAGAGACTGATGTTGTTCTGTCCCAGCTCCTGTACCCCCAGCGCGAAGGCCGGTTCCTTCAACACCCGTTCGTCGCTTTCCACCACCGAGGTGATGATTTCCTTCGCGCGCTGGATGTTGTGGTCGTAGCTGATGCCGATGAAGAGGTCGATGCGGCGAATGCCGAGCGTGTTGGCGTTGACGATGATGCCGTTGATGATCGAGGAGTTCGGCACGATGATGCGCTGGTTGTCGGCCGTGCGCAGCAGAGTGGCGAACATGCCGATCTCATCCACCGTGCCGCTCGTGCCACCCGCCGTGATGGAATCGCCGATCGAGAAAGGTCGGAACAGGATGATCATCACGCCCGCCGCAAAGTTCGACAGCGAATCCTTCAGCGCCAAGCCCACGGCCAGACCGGCGGCACCGACGATGGCGAGGAACGAGGTGACGTTGATTCCCAGCGTATCCACCGCGGCCAACACCACCGCCACGAGCATCGCGGCATAGGCGAGGTTGCCGAGGAACTTCACCAACATCAGATCCAGCCGCGTCCGTTCCAACACCCGCGTGAGCATCTTCGTGAAGCGGCCAGCCAGCCATTTACCGATGATGAAGATCGCGAGCGCCTGGACGATCTTGATGGCCCAGGGCAGCGCGTACAGTTCCAGAAATTGTTCCATCGATAGGTCCATGGTTCTCCTCTTCCAGGGTGTGCGAGCGCGGGAGTAAAGCACTTTGACTCTGCAGCGGCAACGCGCGAACAGGGGACAGCGGCCGTACGCGCAGCATTCCCTGCAGTGCGTACCCGTACGGGAAATCACCGGCGCAGCCCCGTATAATGCGCGGCCTTTTCCAGCGAACAACGCTCATGATCACGCTGCAGAACCTGAGCCTCTATCAGGGCTCCACCCTCCTCATTCAGGACAGCTCCCTCTCGATCTATCAGGGTCAGAAGGTGGGCGTCATCGGCCGCAATGGCTGTGGCAAGTCCACGCTGTTCCGTCTCCTGATGGGCGAGATCCTGCCCGATGCGGGCGAAGTCTCGATGCCCGAAAAACTGCAGCGCGCGCAGATGAAGCAGGAAACCGCAGCGTCCTCACGCACGGCGGTGGACTACGTGCTCGATGGCCACACGCGTTTCCGCGAAGTGGAGGCCGCCATCGCGGCCGCGCAGGAACGCGACGATCACGCCGCGCTCGCGCGTCATCTCGGCGAGTTCGACGAGCTCGAAGGCTATGCGCTGCAGAATCGCGCCGAACAACTCTTGAGTGGCCTGGGCTTTGCGGTGGAGGAATTCACCAAGACCGTGGCCGAGTTCTCCGGCGGTTGGCGTATTCGCCTCAACCTGGCGCAAGCGCTGATGCAGCCCTCGGAACTCTTGCTGCTCGACGAGCCCACCAACCATCTCGATCTCGAGGCCACGCTGTGGTTGCAGCAGTGGTTGCAGCGTTACGAAGGCACGGTGCTCCTGATCTCGCACGACCGGCAGTTCCTCGATGAAGTGGTCGAACACATCATCAGTTTCGAGAACCACAAGCTGGTTACCTACCGCGGCAACTATTCCTCGTACGAGCGGCAGAAGGCCGAGCGTCTCGCGCAGCAACAGGCGGCCTACGAGAAACAACAGGAGCGCAAGGCGCGCATCGAAGACTTCGTGCGACGTTTCCGCGCCAAGGCCACCAAGGCACGTCAGGCACAGAGCCGCTTGAAGGAACTGCAGCGCATGGTGGAGATCGAGCCGGCGCACATCGATTCGCCCTTCCAATTCCGCTTCCGCGAAGCCAAGCGCTATCCCGACATCGTGCTCACCTGCGAAGACCTCGCCGTCGGCTACGAGCCGGGCAAGCCGCTCTTCAGCAAGTTCAACTTCACCGTGCTCAATGGTGCGCGCATCGGCTTGCTCGGCCCGAATGGTCAGGGTAAGTCCACCTTGCTCAAGACGCTCGCTGGACAACTGCAGGCGCTCGCCGGCAAACAACATCAGCATGATCATCTCGTGCTCGGCTACTGCGCGCAGGAGCAGACGGACGTGCTCGATCTCGATGCCACGCCGCTGCAACTGATGCAGCGCATCGATCCGACCGCGCCCGAGCAGGAACTGCGCAACTTCCTCGGCGCCTTCGCCTTCCGCGGAGAACAGGCCGACTCGGTGATTCGGCCGTTCTCCGGTGGAGAGAAGTCCCGGCTCGCCCTCGCGCTCGTCGCCTGGCAGCGCCCGAACCTGTTGCTGATGGACGAGCCCACCAACCACCTGGACCTCGAGATGGTGCACGCACTCACGCGTGCGCTGCAGGAATACGAAGGCGCGTTGATCCTCGTTTCACACGATCGTCACCTTCTGAACAACACCGTCGATCAATTCTTGTTGGTGCACAACGGCAAGGTGGAAGTGTTCGAGGGTTCGCTCGACGACTACGAGAAACTCATCATCGAGTCGCGCGCGGATCAGAACAAACCGGGCAAGAGCCTTGCCGCAACGGCCGTCGACAAGAAGGAGCAGCGTCAGCAGAATGCCCTGCGCCGCGAACAATTGCGTCCCCTGCGCGACAAACTGAAGAAGGTCGAGCAACAGCTCGAGAAGGATCAGAAACGCCTCGCCGACATCGAAGCACGGCTCGCCGAACCCAGCCTCTACGAAGAAGCCAACAAGGCCCAGCTCGCCAAGTTGCTGCAGGAGCAAGGTGAACTCAAACGCCGCACCGCCGAAGCGGAGGAGCAGTGGTTGAGTCTTACCGAGGAATTGGAAGCCGCGCAGGCAGAGTAGCTGAGAGTTTCATCGTAGATTGGGCTGAACCTGCAGGGTGAGGCCCAACCAGCGATGTTGGGAATTCGTTGGAGCTGCGAAAGTCTTGGTTGGGCTTCGCCGCCTGCGAGACTCGGACCCAATCGCCCACAGAGCAAGCATCGTTCGCCCATTCTCTTCGCTCACGTGAGTGATCCGCACGTTCCGCTCGGTGCATGTGCAACCCCGACCGAAGACTTACGACCCATGGATGTTGGGCTGAACGGAATGAAGCCCGGCAAGCGCTCTTGGGTTTTTGCCGTCACCTTGAGCATCCCCGTTGGGCTTCACCCTGCGGGTTCAGCCCCAACCTATAGGAGCCCGACCATTCGAGGGAGCGACGCAGACTACACCCCCGCAGTCGCCATCTGAATCATGAGATGCAGGGCGATGAAGGCACAGATCACCACGAAGGCAATCAGGGAACGCACGAAGCCGATTGGTTTGCTTTCGACGTTGCGAAGTCCGGCGTCGTAGGAGATGCACTGGTCGCGCTTCACGCGCAGATACTGCCGGATCAGGGTGAACAAGCTGATGAGCGGCAAGCCCATACCCAGACCGGAAAAGTAGACGCTGAACTGTCGCTGCCAGTACTGCCCGAAGTCGAGCGGCTTGCCATCTTGCGTGGTCAAGGAAAGGCCGAGCAGGGCCTTGCCGGGCGTCGAACCGAAGACGCCGAAAATCAGCGATTCGAGGAAGAGATAGACCGGCACCATCAGCAAGCCGAATGCGGTTTCGCCGCCGGGACGCGCCAACAACATGGCGATGTCGGGTGAGTAATAGGCGCCCCAGAAGGCGAGAAAGAAAGAAGTGGGTAGGCCAATGAGAGAACCGTCGATGAAACGTGCCCAGAAACGGCGGGCCGGACCGGCATGGAACAACTCTGCCTGGCTCTCGTCCGCAACCTCGTCCTGCGGTGCGGCTGCGGCCTTCACTGCCGCAGCGAGATCATCCACCACGGCGATCGGCACCCAGTGATGCAAGCCTTGTTTCCACACGAGGTGATTGGCTTTCAATCGTCCTCGGGCAATCAGTTCCTTGAGATCTTCGTACGAACAGGGGCCATAGCGTTCCCCTGAAATCGCGTACCACCAGTCGCGATTGTTGAGCAGTTCATGCGCGACGTCGCGCGTGGGTGCGCGCAGTTCCGTATCTCCCAGTTTCATCCAATTTGCGAGGCCCGGCTTCCACACCAGATGTGAATTGCTCAGTTCGCCGCGCGAGACGAGTTCCTGCATTTCTCCCAACGAAGCCGGGCCGACCTTGTCGTGGCCCGACACATACCACCATTCTTGTTGCATACGACTATCTCTTCGATACAGCTGGCCCGTCTGCTCGTGGCAGATGCGGATTAGGGAAATTGGTGCCGACCTCGCGGAATGCAGCGGTCCGTGCGTGCGGAAGAAGTGGGCTTGCTGGTATCAAGCCGTCTCTAGCGGAGGGTAAAGGCGTACGGTTGCGAATTATCCCGGAAATACGCGGTGCGAACTAACCCATATCGATCGATTGCACAGAATTTTATTTTTCATCAAGTTTCGATGAGTCGCGTTCGCAACAACTGTGCTCATCGAATGCTGCGCTGACGATTTCGTTCGCATTTGTTACATCCTGCAACCACGAATTAACTGACTGACGCGTCAATCGGAACTTCAACTCCACTTCATCGCCGCTCTTTCGAAGAGCATGAGTGGACCAACAGCATTGCGCCATGGACTTCGCGCGTCAGGCGCTGCTGCTCGAGAAGCTGTCGCTGTTGCTGTAGTGCTCATGCCAACGTTGCTCCTGTAACTTCACTGCGAAATGCGGCGCGAGTCGTTCCATCGCTACCTTACTCGTGCAGAGGAACGCGTCTCGCATTCGTCCTTGCGCCGGTCATGAAAGTGCTGACCAAAGGCATGCCTGGCTTCCCTCGGAAGCCGCGGGCAACGGGAAGTGAGGTAGGTGCTTGGCGAATTCGTCGACGTGCAAGGTTTTCGCTGCGCTCGTGCCTGCGATGGCATGCACTGCGCCGAGCGAGGCGCCCGAGTGTCTCTGCAACCTAAAGAATCAAACCGATCGGTTTTTATTGGTGCTCGAGTCGAGCGCCTGCGCTGGGCCTGTGTTGGGCATACGGAAATGGCGCGGTGCCTACAGCGATGGCGCGCCTCTGCGGCGTACGGCTCACCAGCCGAACAGGTCGTCTTCGAGCGCGCCTTCCAGTTGCAACAACTTCAGCTTGGTGAGCGTGCCGCCTGGTGCCGAAAAACCGCCGGGTTTCCCATTGGCGGCGAGCACCCGATGACAAGGCACGATGGGTGGGAAGGGGTTCGTTGCCATGGCCTGACCGACGGCACGAGCGGCGCCGGGCTCGCCGAGTTTGGCGGCGACTTCGCCATAACTCAGCGTGGCGCCGCGCGGAATGGCGCGCACCAAGTCGTAGATGCGTTGGGTGAAGGGCGCGACCTCGGAAAAGTCGAGCGGCACCGTGCTCAGATCCGCTACTTCTCCTGCGAGCAGCAGCTGAATCTGCTCGATGGTCTGCCGGACGAAGGCGGGGAATTCGGAGCTTTCTGTAGCGTCGCCGCCACAGAGATGCGCACGTAGATGAGCGAGATCGGGATCGGGGAGGGAGCTGCGCACGATGCCGGTGTCGTTCCAGGCCAGGCCGCAGGTGCCCAGAGCCGTCGTGAAGAGCGTGAAGTGTGTGGCGGGCGAATTCTTCACGACGGCCTCATGGATTGTTACAGCAGTTGTCGCGCGCGGGCGATGGCAGCGCGTACCTGGGCGGGCGCGGTGCCGCCAATGTGGTTGCGGGCGTTGACGGAGCCTTCGAGGCTCAGCACCTGATAGACGTCTTCTTCGATCATGGTGCTGAATTGACGCAGTTCGTCGAGTGTGAGCTGGCTGAGGTCACGACCTTCCTTGATGCCGAAGGCCACGCTCTTGCCCACCACCTCGTGAGCGTCGCGGAACGGCAGGCCTTTTTTGACCAGATAGTCGGCAAGGTCGGTGGCAGTGGCATAACCGCGCGCGGCGGCTTCGTACATCTTGTCCTTCTTCGGCTTGATGGCCGGCACCATGTCGGCATAGGCCTTCAAGCAGTCGCGCACGGTGTCGAGCGTGTCGAACAGCGGCTCTTTGTCTTCCTGGTTGTCCTTGTTGTACGCGAGGGGCTGGCCCTTCATCAGCATCAACAAACTTACGAGGTGACCGGTCACGCGGCCGCTCTTGCCGCGCACGAGTTCCGGCACGTCGGGATTCTTCTTCTGCGGCATGATCGAGGAGCCGGTGCAGAAGCGGTCGGGCAGATCGATGAAGTCGAACTGCGAGGAGGTCCAGAGCACGAGTTCTTCGGAGAAGCGCGAGAGGTGGGTCATGATCAGACTCGCCGCGGCGCAGAGTTCGATCGCGAAGTCGCGGTCGCTGACGGAGTCGAGTGAGTTTTCCGTCGGCTTGTCGAAGCCGAGCAGTTCTGCCGTGAGATGACGGTCGATCGGATAGGTGGTGCCGGCGAGAGCAGCGGCGCCGAGCGGGCACACGTTGAGACGCTTGCGACAGTCGACGAGACGGCTGTGGTCACGCTGCAGCATCTCGAACCAGGCCATCAGATGATGACCGAAGGTCACGGGCTGTGCGGTCTGCAGATGGGTGAAGCCCGGCATGATGGTGTCGGCTTCGCGCTCGGCCACGTCGAGGATGCCGTGCTGCAGGCGGCGCAGTTCGGCCAGGATCACGTCGATCTCGTCACGCACGTAGAGGCGGATGTCGGTAGCCACCTGGTCGTTGCGCGAACGGCCGGTGTGCAGCTTCTTGCCGGTGAGGCCGATGCGATCGGTGAGACGGCTTTCGACGTTCATGTGCACGTCTTCGAGCTTGACCGACCACTCGAAGTTGCCGGCATCACACTCGGCCTTGATGGCTTGCAGACCTTCGACGATGGCCTTGCGCTCGTCGGCACTCAGGATGCCGGCCTTCTCCAGCATCGTGGCATGGGCGATGGATCCCCGGATGTCGGCGGCATACATGCGTTGGTCGAATCCGACCGAGGCGGTGAAGCGTTCGACGAAGGCGTCCGTGGGCTCGGAGAAGCGGCCCCCCCAGGGTTTGTCCTGACTCATGATGTTCTCGCGTGTAAGGGCGGAAGACCGCCGGTTTGAAAGGGGCGCGATTATAGCAAGCGCCGGCTCCACCGGCGCTCTCCCGCGGGCGGGGGCGGGAGAGTGCCAATGATGGAAAGCGATTACTGCTTGCTGAGCTTCAGGCCGGCCTTGACCACCTGGTCGCCCTGCACTTCGCGCGCTACCAGGAGCAGGGTGCCGAGGTCGAGGCGGTCGCCCACCACGGGATGACCGCGGCTGCTGCGGGCGAAGCAGTCGGCCAGGGTCATCTCGGGATCGAGTTTCTCGGGCAGGTTCACGCCGTACAGCATCTGCACGTCGCGCAAGCGAGCGCTGCCGTTCATCGTGAAGTCGCCGAAGAAGCGGCGGTCGGACAGGCGTTCCGGTGGTTCGTCCCAGCCCAGCACACGGCCGACGTCGCTGGCGGCCTTGGCCTGCGCGAATACGGCGACCACGTCACCTTCCTGCACGTTCAAGCCACCACGGCGCTCATAGAAGGTGCCCTTGCTGAAGAAACCGACGATGCGTGAAGGGTCGGGCAGGTGCACGTCCACGATGGGGCGTGGGTTCTGCCAGCGCTTGCCCTTGAGCGGGAACAGCAAGAGTTCGAATTCGCCCGCCGCATCGGTGCGTAGCGGCACGCGCAGCGTGGGCTCGGGCTTGGGTGGTACTTCCAGCTTGAGCCAGCGCGCCATCGGCGCCAGCGTGCCGCCCTGCAGGATCAGACTGACCAGCACGATCACGAAGGTGATCTGGAAGATGGTCTGCGCACCTTCCACGCCGGCCATCAGCGGGAACACGGCCAGCACCACCGGGACCGCACCACGCAGGCCCACCCAGGCCATGTACACGTGCTCACGCTTGGAGAACCCGAAGGGTGCGAGACCGATCACGGTGGAAAGCGGACGCGCGATCAGGATCAGCACTGCCGAAATCGCCAAGGCCTGCGGCAAGGTGTCGAGCAACTGCGAGGGTGTGACCAACAGACCCAGGAGCACGAACAGGATGATCTGCGCCAGCCAGGCCAGACCGTCGTGGATGTGCAGGATGTCCTCCCACAGCGGCGTGCGCTTGGTGGCGAGCACGATGCCCATCAGATAGATGGCGAGAAAGCCGCTACCGCCGATGAGGCTGGTGACACCGAACAAGGTCAGACCAGCCGAGGCCACCAGGATCGGCGCCATGGTGGATTCGAGCCGCACCCGTTTGAGCAGGGCCGCGAAGACGTAGCCGCCGGCAACACCGGCGAACGTACCGATGCCCATCTGCTGAATGAGCATCACGAGGCCTGCCCACACGGAAGCTTCGGGATCCTGCAGCATGTTGATGAACATCAGCGTGAGGAAGATGGCCATCGGGTCGTTGCTGCCCGACTCGATTTCGAGAGTGGCCTTGACCCTTTCGTTGAGGCTCAGCCCCTTGCCCTGCAGGAGCGAGAACACTGCGGCCGCGTCGGTCGAGGACACGATGGCGCCGATCAACATGCCGGCTGCCAGCGGCAGATCCATGATCCAGGTGGTGGCCAAGCCGACGAACACGGCAGTGAGCACTACGCCCACGGTGGCAAGAACCGCAGAGGGTCGTAGTGCAACTCGAAAGGAGGAAGTGCGGGTGCGCATACCGCCATCGAGCAGGATGACGGCCAGCGCGATGTTCGACACCACGAAGGCGGTATTGATGTCGTCGAATACGATGTTGCCGAGCCCATCTTCGCCGGCGAGCATCCCGATGCCGAGGAAGAAGAGCAGTACCGGCATCCCCAGGCGGGATGAAAGCGGGCTGACGAGGACGCCGGCTGCAACCAGCGCTGAACCTACCGTCAGAGCCAGCAAAAACGCAGCATTATCCATGAACCTCCCGGCAACCTATGGTGAAGACGAACAGTGCCCAATCCTAGCAAAGGTGGCGCCAAGCGCCACCTTTGATTACATCCTGGAACTCAGAGGGAGGCGACGGATCAGGAACGACCTTCTTCCTTGGAATCGTCGCCCTCCTCCTTGGCATCTTCACCCTCGGCCGCTGCCGGCTGCGGCACTTCGACGAGTGCCGTGCGGCGGGTACCACCGAGCTTGTCGCAATCGGCGAGCGTCACGGTGAAACGCGTGTCGAGACCGCTGCGCTGCACGAAGCAGGTGTCCTTGCCCTTGCTGAAGGTGTAGGTCCACTCGCCTTCGCTCGAAGCCACCTTCACCGTGTTCACGGTGGCGTCTTCCGGCACCTCGCTTTCGGCCACGCGCATCACGCGCAGCGAACGCCAGCTGCGCGCGAGCGCATCGACTTCCGACTGCTTGAGGGACGGCGCATCGGTCACATCGGCGAGCTGCCAGTTCTCACCCTCCTTGATGAGTGTGTAGTCCTCGCCTTCGATGCGGGTTGGTTCCTTGACGGCCAGCAGCGTCTTTTCCAGCCAGTCGTTGTCGTCGGTGGGCAGGTCGAAGTTGTTGAAGGCCACCACGTAGACCTCGCCCTCGCCGTCACGCCGCACGTGGGTGCGACGGAAGCCCGGCGAAGTGCCGAAGTAGTAGGAACCCAACAACTTGTCGCCTTGATAGAACGAGAGCTTGCGCTGGTAGTTGCTCTCTTCCACCTCGAAGCGCTGCCGTCCGCTCTGCGAGGCCACCACGGGCCAGCGCGTGTTGAGACCGCTCAGATTGTTGAAGAGCGTGTCGATCTTGGACGAGTTGGCTTCGAGCGTCTCGAGATCGGGCAACTGCCAACCGTCGCCCACTTTGGTGATGACGACTTCGTTGGTGCGATCGTCCATCACGATGCGATCGACTTCGTTGCGATCGAAGCCGAGCAGAGGCACCGGCTCTGCGCCCGCGCTGCTGCGGAGCTCGGTCACGAAGAGTCCGGCACTCAGTACCAGCTGCGCCGCCAGGACGCCGCCAAGGATCAGTTTGCTGTTCTTCTTCATAGGGCTCCTCACTCCATTACCAGACGGGAATAGGCCTCTTCACGACGGGCCTTGGCGCGGCGCTGCACGTAGGCGATCAGACCCACGGCGAGGGCGGCCAGCACGTAGTTGGCGTATTCCCACACTTCCTGCGCTTCGCGTGCCATCGGCGGCAGCGTGCGGTTGAAGTGACCGCGCGAACGGATGCTCATCAGCGCCGTGTCTTCCAGCGACCAGTCGATGGCGTTGGCAATGAGCTGCACCGAGTTGAGGTACTCGTTGGCGGTGGCCGTGCTGAGGAGCTGCAGGATCTGGTCGTTCAGCGAATCGTTGGAGCTGAGCACGATCAGACGCGCGGATTCGGGCGATTTCTCGATCACGCCGGAAATCACGGTGTCCTGCGTCGAGGAGCTGCTGGTGCTTTCTCCACCCTCCCCACCTTCTTCTTCCGCGGTGGCTTCGTCTTCCTCCGGTGCTTCACCCAGAAGCGGCGACTGCTTGCCGGCGAAGAACGAAGTGAAGGTACCGGCGCTCACGACGCCCACGGTCTGGCGACCAGCGGCATCGCCACGGATGTAGTCCGGGTTGCCGGCGTTGTCGATGCGCGGCGACACGTCGGTGGATTCCGACAACCAGGCTTCGGGCGAGGACTGCAGCAACGTCGTCACTTCGCGACCGCCCTGATCTTCGGCCAGCGTGAGCGGCGAGGCCCAGGCCAAGGTCAGCTGCGGCAGTTCGGAAGCGATCAGGTTGTCGCGGCTCAGCCCTTCTCCACGCAGATCGAGGAAGTAGGGGTAGTCGAGCATGCGCCATTCACGCAGCGAGAAACCGCCGACGTTGCGCGTCACCGGAATCGGCAGTGCGCTGTTCTGCGGATCCATCACCAGCGCTTCGCCGATGGTGATGCCGTGATGTTCGAGCCAATCCTCCAAGCCCGTCTTGATCTTGCGCATGCTGAGCGTGTTGCCGGAGAGGTTGGCCTTGTAGGGCGAGGTCATCGCGATCACGGTGCCGCCCTGCATCAGGAACTGGTCCACCGCGAACACGGCTTTTTCGTCGAGCTCTTCCGGTGCGACGAGCAACAGCAGATCGGCGTTACCGGACACACGCCCATCGCTCAGATCCTCCGACACCACGTTCAACTCGCGGCTGAGGAAGGTACGCAGCTGTTCGTAGCTGGCGCCGAAGCCCATCGACATCGGAGCCATCGGGTGGCCGGCACTGGGCGCGACCATAGCGATCGTCTTGGTGAAGCCCTGCGAGAAGCGTTGGATTGCCGCCTTGAGGTTGCGCTCGAAGCTGCCTTCGCTCATGTCGTCGAGCGGAATGCGTGCGAGTTGTTCACCATTGCCGAGCGTCAGATAGAAGTAGAAGCGATCGCCGCTGAAGAGGCTCGTCGTGAGCGGCTGGAAGCCGTACTCGTTGGCGATGCGCTGCGCCACGCTGGTGTCGGCATCGGGATCGATGAACTCGACGTTCAGGCGGCCGTCGGCCTGTTCCTGATAACGCTTGAGCACCGTATCGATCTTGCCGCGGAACTCGCGCAGTTGTTCGGGCAGGAGTTCGTCTTCCGACACGTAGGCCGTGAAGGTCAGCGTGTCCTGCACCGTGTCGAACAGGTTGCCACCGCTCTGATAGCTGCCCAGCACCTTGCGGATGGCGCGGGTCAGATCGTGCTCGGGGTTGCGCAGTTGCACTTCGATCTCGGTGCCGGCGCTGCCGCTGCGCACTTCGATCAGGTCGGAAAAGCCCAGCACCTGATATTGGTCGCCGTATTTCACCAGCACGTTGAAGTAGGAGCTGACGATCGACGACTGATAGCGGTCGGCCACCTGGAAGGGCACGGGCTCGATGCCGAACTGCTGGTTGGCTTCGTCTTCGAGTTCGGGGTTGGTCACCGGATCGACGAATTCCACCTGCACGCGGCCCTTACCGGCGATGGCGTATTCCTGCATCAGGTCACGCAGCTGCGGTACCAGTGGTGAGAGCAGCGGGTGAGTTTTCGCACTGAAGTAACCACGCAGCAGCAGCGGCTCCTGCAGTTGCTCCAGATAGGATTCGGTGGCTTCGGAAATCGTGTACTGATTGCCGGCCGTGGTGTCGACGCGCAGCACGGTCAGCTGACCGAGCCAGAGGTTGGCGCCGACGGCGTTGGCGATCAGCAGCAAGGTGAGCTGCTGCCAATGACGATGGTGGCTCGTATCGCCTTGGCGCGCCCAGCGCTCGCGTTCGAGGCTGTAGGTGTTCAGCACCAGGAACACGGCGATGAGGCTCAGGTAGTAGTAGAGATCGCGGAAGTCCACCATGCCGCGCGTGATGGATTCGAAGCGTGAGCCGGTGCCGAGCAGGCGCAGGAGCTCCCCACCACGGTTGCCGAAGAAGTCGGTCACGAGCGGGGTGCCGATCAGATAGAACACACCGCACACGGCCACCGCGCTGATCAGGCTCACGATCTGGTTGTCGGAGCGCGCCGATACGAAGAGACCGATGCTCAGGTAGCAAGCACCGAGCAGGAAGGTGGCGAGATAGCCGGCCCACACCGGACCCCAGTCGAGATCACCGAGCAGCGCCACGGTGAAGGGCAGGGGCAGGGTGATTAGGAGCGCGCAGACCAACAAACCCAGGCAGCCGAGGAACTTGCCGGCGACGAACCACCACAGCGGTGCCGGTTGCGTCAGCACGTGTTCCAGCGTGCCGCTCTTACGCTCCTCGCTCCACAGACGCATCGTCAGCGTCGAGCACAGGAACACGAGCAGGAAGGGCATCCATTCGAACATCGGGCGCACGTCGGCGACGTTGCGCGCGAAGAAGGCCTCGCCCCAGAAGAACACGAACAGGGTCACGGCGGCAAAGCTGCCGAGGAAGAGATAGGCCGTGGGCGAGGCGAAGAAGAGCGAGATTTCCTTGGCCGCGATGCGCAGGATGCGGCCCTTGGCGTCGTAGTTGGTCTTGGTATCAGGCTGCATCGCGTACCTCCTGGACCGCGTCGAACTTGCCTGCGGTCACATCGCGGAACAGGGTTTCGAGGTTGCGTACTACGGGGCGCAGTTCACCCACGCGGCCACCGGCCTGCACGATGGCGGCGGCGATGTCGGCGGCGAGCACGCGCGAATCCTTTTCGCTGCGCAGCGTCAGTTGATATTGCTGCCAGCCTTCGAGTGCGCCCTGCGGTTCGAGACCCGCCTCCTGCGACAGAGCGCCGAGTGCCGAGCGCAGTTTGTCTTCGCTGAGATCGGTGGCGAGCCAGAGCGCGCGGGTCTGCTGCAGCTCGGCCAGACGCGCATCCACCACCAGGCGGCCGGTCTTGATGATCAGCACGCGGTCACACAGAGCCTCCACCTCTTGCATGATGTGAGTCGACAGAATCACGGTGGCCTGTTTGGCGACCTCGCGGATCAGTTGGCGCATGTGGTCGGTCTGCGTCGGGTCGAGACCGTTGGTGGGTTCGTCGAGGATGAGTAGGCGCGGCTTGCCGAGCAGAGCCTGTGCCACGCCGACGCGTTGCTTGTAACCGCGCGACAGATGCGCGATCGGCGACAGAAACTTGGGAGTGAGTTCGGTGGCGGTGGTGACACGACGGATCTCCGCCGCCTTCAGTTCACCTTCGAGTCCCTTGAGACTCGCCGCATAGTCGAGATAGTCCGCCACCGACATTTCCGGATACACGGGCAGGTTTTCCGGCAGATAACCGAGCAGGCGCTGCACGGCCTTGGGCTGGGTGGCGAGATCGATGCCATCGACTTCCACCTTGCCCGCATCGGGCTCGAGGTAGCCGCTGATCATCTTCATGATCGTGGTCTTGCCGGCGCCATTGTGACCCAATAGGCCCACGATCTCCCCGGCGCCGATGTTGAAGCTGACATCGTCCACGGCCTTGAAGTCGCCGTAGGAACGACTCAGCCCGCTTACGCTGAGCATGAGTAATCCTCCACAGTCTGACGTTGGTAGGCAGGAGCGTTGAGAAGGTTTGGAGCTCCCTGCCGCTGGGCTAAGGCAGCGGTGGGACGACTGGCGGGGACCGGGCCAGGATCACGACCTCCTGGGCAGGCTGCAGACTCATGGCTCTCGCTATAGGTTCTTATTGCTTTTCAGAGCAAGTCATAGATGCGTCGATATAGGGCTGGCACCACCCTTTTCAAGACCGAGGAAATTCCCGGTAACAGCGCCTCGTGGCGTACAATGCCCGGCAAATCTTGTTGTGAGTTCCCATGTCTTCTTTGCTTCGTATTGCCACTCGTGAAAGTCCTCTGGCGCTCTGGCAGGCCAACTATGTGAAGTCCGCTCTTGAGCGCGCCCACCCCGATCTGGAAGTACTCCTCGTGCCGATGACGACGCGCGGCGATCAGATCCTCAACTCGCCACTCTCGAAAATCGGCGGCAAGGGCCTCTTCATCAAGGAACTCGAAGTGGCGCTCCTGGAAGATCGCGCCGACATCGCCGTGCACTCGATGAAGGACGTGCCGATGGAGTTTCCCGAAGGTCTCGGGCTCGTGACCATCTGCGAGCGTGAAGACTTTCGCGATGCCTTCGTTTCCAACCGCTACGACTCGTTGGATGACTTGCCGCAGGGCGCGGTGATCGGCAGCTCCAGTCTGCGGCGCCAGTGTCAGCTGCGCGCGCATCGGCCGGACCTGGTGATCAAGGACCTGCGCGGCAACGTGGGAACGCGTCTGAGTAAGCTCGACGCCGGTGACTACGACGCCATCATCCTCGCCAGCGCCGGTTTGATCCGGCTCGGCCTGCCCGAGCGCATCAAGCAGTTCCTCGATCCCGAGTTGAGTCTGCCTGCCGGTGGGCAGGGCGCGGTCGGCATCGAATGCCGTCTCGACGACGCAGCCACCCGCGCACTCCTCGCCCCGCTGCATCACGCGCCCACCGCCACCTGTGTGCGCGCCGAACGGGCCATGAATGCGCGTCTGCAGGGCGGTTGTCAGGTACCGATCGCGGCCTTGGCCCGCCTCGACGGCGAGCAGCTTCATCTGAGTGGCTTGGTGGGCACGGTCGATGGTTCGCGCATCCTGCGCAGCCGCATCAGCGGTGCAGCGCACATGGCGGAAGAGCTCGGCGAAACCCTTGCCGAAGATCTCCTGCGCCAGGGCGCCTCTGCCATCCTCGAGGCCTTATAGATGAAGGGTGCGCCCCAGGCGCTGGCCGGACGCACCGTATGGCTGACGCGTCCGGCGCAACAGGCGGGTCCCTTGCAGGCGGCATTGCAAGCACGCGGTGCGCGGGTGTTCTGTCTTCCTCTGCTCGAAATCGCCGCCGTGCCGCCCAAACGCGAGCAGTTGCAGCACCTCAAGGATCTCGATCGCTACGATCTCGTCGTCTACGTCAGCAGCAACGCCGCCCGCATCGGGCTGGACCGCATCTTCGAGTGGTGGCCGCAGTATCCGGTCGGCATCCTCAACCTGGCTGTGGGCTCGGGCACCGCGGCGGTGCTCGAGGCCGAGGGTCTCCAAGTGGGCTATCCGACAGAGCGCATGGACAGTGAAGGCCTGCTGGCACTGCCCGAACTTGCCGACATCGGCGGCAAACGCGCCTTGATCGTGCGCGGAATGGGTGGGCGCGAGGTATTGGCGCAGGGCTTGCGCGAGCGCGGCTGTACGGTCGACTACGTCGAACTCTACGAACGCCGCCAGCCGGCCTACGGTGTCGACTATCTCGCCCACTGTCTCGCAAGCCAGCCGCCCGATGCCGTGGTGGTGACGAGCGCCGAAGCGCTGAGCAATCTCAAGGAACTTTTCTTCCCCGTGGGAGACGAATGGCGAGAGCTTCCGCTGTTCCTCCCCTCCGAACGCGTGCAGGAACACGCTCAGCAGTTGGGTTTCGGTCGCTGCCGGCGCCTCGAGAGCGCCAGCGATGCCGCTATAATCACCGGCCTCTGCGCCGTCTTTGCCCAGGAAGGGACAGATGTCTGATCCGCAAACGCCAGATTCCCCCGTGCCGGAGGGCGCGCCCGTCGAAACGACTGCGCCCGAGCCGGCGCCAGTCGAGGCAGTAATGAAGTCGCCCGTCTCCGAAGAACCACGTCCGCAAACCAAGCCCACGCCTCCACCCAAAGCCTCGTCCGGTACTGGCCTGGCCCTGCTCGCACTGCTTGTTGCCTGCGGCGCCGGGGCCGGTGTGGGCTATTACGTCATGCAGAACCAGGCGCAGCAGGCGCGGCTCGAGGCCATTGCCGCCGATTACGCGACGCTGCAAGGACTGCGGGAAGAGAACGCCTCCGAATTCGAGCGCCTGCGCCAATCCCGCGATCAACTGGAACAGGACCTGCGCGCGCAGCTGCAACAATTGCAGAGTGCCCAGAGCACCCAGAACGCTCAGGCCGAAGCGCTGAACCGGGAGCTTGCCGCGCTGCGGGCCCGCCTCAACGAAGGTGGTGAATCCGCCGGCAATACGCTGCGCAGCATGGAGGCGAGTGCTCTCTTGAGCCTTGCGCAGGAACGGCTGCTGCTCGCCGCCGATGTGCGCAGCGCCATCAGTTTGATGCAGGGTGCCGATGCCGTGCTGCGGCAAAGCGATGACGCTGCCATGTTCACGGTGCGTGAAGCACTGGCGCAGGACCTCGCCGAGTTGCAGATGGTGGAGGAAGTGGACGTCGCCGGACTCTACGCCCGCCTCGGCGCGGCGAGTGCCCGCGTTGCGGAACTCACCGTTCAGCCCGGCGGCGAGCTGCCGGATTTCCGTGTGGAACCTGCCAGCGATCCAGCCGCGCCGCGCAGCTGGTGGGAAGAAACGCTGGACTATCTGAATCGCTATTTCGTCATCACCCGCGACACCGTCGACGCCGTGCCCATCATCGCGCAGGACCAGACCTGGCTCATCGAAGAACGCCTGCGTCTGCAACTCGAAGCCGCGCGCGTGGCGCTACTGCAAGGTCGGCGCGACGTGTACCAGCGTGCGTTGGACGATGCCATCGGTGGCATCGACCGCTTGATGCAGGGTGAAGGCAAGGCCGCGCTGCTGACGGAATTGCGTGAGTTGCGCGCGAGTCCGATCCAGACTGCAGTGCCGCCCGCCTCCCGCGCACTCGATGCACTGCGTCGCCTGCAACCGGCCGAGCGCACGATCCCATGAAGCGTCTGTATCTCTTCGTCCTGCTGGCTCTGGCCTTCGGTGCCGCCTTCGCCTTGTTGCTGGGCAGCGATCCCGGCTACGTGCAGGTGAGCGTGCGCGGCTGGACCTTCCAGTCCACGCTCGGCGCCGTTGTGCTCGCGCTCGTCGTGCTCTTCGCGCTGCTCTACACCTTGTTGTGGCTCCTGCGCACCTTCAATCCGATCAAGCTGCTCAGGCCCGAAGCCTGGCGTAACCTGATGGCGCGCCGCACCGCGGAAGATGCGACGACGGAAGGCTTGGAACTGTTGCTGCTCGGTCGTTGGCAGGATGCCTATCGTCTGCTGGTGGAATATGCCGAGAAGGTCGAGAACCCGGTGGTGAACTACCTCGGTGGTGCCATCGCGGCACACGAGCGTGGCGACAAACTGGGCCGCAACTTCTGTCTCGATCGGGCCGAGAAACGCGCACGCGGTGACGACTATGGCATTCGTGCTCTGCGCGCCTGGTTCGACACGCGCGATGGCGAAACCGAAAAGGGCCTCGCGCTTTTCCTGGCACTGAAACGTCTCGTACCCGACAGTCCCTTCATTCTGCGCAACATCAAGGACTGTTATCTCAAGCTCACCGATTGGGAAGGTCTGCACGAACTTCTGCCGGCGCTCGAGAAACAACGCGTGGTCGAGGCCGAGGAATTGCAGGAACTGAAACTACGGGTGGCGCAGCATCGTTTGCTTCAGTCCACCAATGAAAGCAGCGATGCGTTACGCCTCGCATGGCAGGAAGTACCGAAGCCGCTCAAGTCCGAACATCGCCTCGTCGCGCTCTACATCAAATGTCTGTTGCAGCTCGGTGAAGAAACGGAAGCGGCGGCATTGCTCAATCGCCAGCTCAAGCAGCAGTGGGACGATGAACTGGTATTGCTCTTGGGTCGCATGCAGGGTGGCAATGCTTCGCAGTTGCTGCTCTTCCTCGAACAACAACTGCAGGATCGTCCCAACAACGCCGTGCTCCTGCTCACGCTGGGCCGCGTCAGTCTGCGCAATCAGTTGTGGGGCAAGGCGCGCGAATATTTCGAGATGGCGCTGCGCATGTCGCCTTCGGGTGCGATGACCGCAGAAATCAGTGCCGAACTCGGCCGCCTTCTGGATCGTCTGGGTGACGACACGGGCAGCCTCGAACATTATCAACACGCCATGCAGCTTCTGCCGCGGCCGTTGCCGGAGCTGCCGCTGCCGGTGAAACAACGCTAAGTAGTACAGGAGATGGAAATGCTCAAAGGAAGCTGTCTGTGTGGAAAGGTCACCTATGAGATCGAAGGAGAGCTGGGACCAGGCTTCTTCTGCCACTGCCAGCGCTGCCGCAAGGCCAATGGTTCCGTATTTGCCGCCAATGCCCGCATCGACAAGTCGCAGTTCAAACTGTTGAGCGGTGCGGACGTGCTGAAGGGCTATCTCGCACCGACCGGCCTCGTGCGCAAGTTCTGCGGCGAGTGCGGTTCGCCGATCGTCAGCGAGCGCAATGAACCACCGATGTTGGCGGTCCGACTCGGCACGCTCGACACGCCGCTGTCCGAAGTTCCGGTGAAGGGCCACATCTTCGTGAACTCGAAGTCCGAATGGCTTGAGATTCACGACGATCTGCCGCAGTTTCCAGAGCGCCCCGTCATGAAATGACGCAGAGGAGAAGGGATGCAACTTTTCAATCAGATCATCTTCGGATGGCCAGCCATTGGCTTGTTCCTCGCGCTTGCGGCGATCGCCGTCTGGCGCCGTAAGACGGCGCTGATGGTGGCAGCGTTCATCGTCGCGCTGCCGGGTGCCTGGTATCTGTGGGGTACGAGCGGTTGGACCAAGTGGATGGCCTTCTATCTGCTCATCAGCCTCGGCGCCTCCGCCTATTTCCTGTACAAACGAAACGACCTGATTCCGAAGCTGCTGCTGTTGTCGCTCGTCGTGTTCTACGCCTGGCTGCGCTACGCCGCCTTGATGGATCTTTGAAGAGGACAAGCGCGTGATGCACGAGGAGATACTCGACTTCTGGTTCAAGCAGACGAAACCGGAACAGTGGTGGAAGGTGGATCCAGCCTTCGACGACCTCGTGCGCGAACGTTTCCTTCCTACGCTCGAACGCGCGGCGCGCGGTGAGCTCTTTGCCTGGCGCAAGACGCCGCGCGGAAGACTCGCCGAGGTGATTGTGCTCGATCAGTTCTCGCGCAACATCCACCGCGGCACACCTGCGGCTTTCGCGCAGGACGCGATCGCACTCGTCCTCGCACAGGAAGCGGTGGAGCGTGGCGTGTTGTCGCTGCTCACCGAGATCGAACGCGCCTTTCTGCTGTTGCCCTACATGCACAGCGAATCCGCGCTCATCCATGTCGAAGCCGAACGGCTCTACAAGGAATGGGCACCCCCCGAGAACTACGATTTCGAAGTACGCCACAAGGTCATCATCGATCGCTTCGGTCGCTATCCGCATCGCAATGCGATCCTCGGTCGCACCTCCACCGCAGAGGAAAGCGAGTTTCTCAAGCAGCCCGGCTCCAGCTTCTGAGTGCGTAGCGAGGACGACGAGATGAGCTCCGCTCGCATCCGGGTCCTCGACGCCACGCAAGTCGACACCATGCAGGCGATGGTGCGGCTCTTCGCCGAAGTCTTCGGCGATGCCGAAAGCCATGCTCGCCACGCTCCCAGCAGCACCTATCTGGAACAGCTGCTTGCATCCGATACCTTCATCGCCATCGCCGCGCTCGAAGACGAAGGCGTGGTCGCAGGTCTTGCCGCCTACGAGCTACGCAAGTTCGAGCAGGAGCGCAGCGAGATCTACATCTACGACCTCGCGGTGGCGGAGTCGCATCGCCGCCAGGGGCTCGCCACAGCGCTCATCGAAACACTACAGGACATCGCCGCCGCACGCGGTGCGTGGGTGATCTTCGTGCAGGCCGACCATGGTGACGATCCTGCGGTGGCGCTCTACACCAAGTTGGGCACGCGCGAAGATGTCATGCACTTCGACATTCCTGTGCCGCGTCCACGTTGAAGCGGCCGATCATCGTTCAGATCAAAGAGGGGAAGAAAACATGAAAAAGATGAGCTTGATTGCCAGCATGGCGGTCTTGGTGAGCGTTGCCGAGGCGCAGGTGACGACGCAGCTCGAGAGCATCGCCTTCGACGGCGCCAAGCAGATCGTCGAAACCTGCGAGGCGATGGCCAAGGAACGCAATTGGCCGATCGCGATCTGGGTCTTGGACGTGCGCGGTCAACCTCAGTACTTCGCTGCCACCAATGGGGTCGGGCAGATCGGCATCGAAACGGCGCAGTGGAAGGCGCGCACGGCGTTGCTCACCGGTGCGCCGAGTGAGGCACGCGCCACGAGCATGGAGAATGCGATCGGTCAGCTTTCCACGGAAAAACTCGGACTCTTTCCGATCGCGGGCGGGCTGCCGCTCATCAAGGACGGCAAGGTGATTGGTGCAGTCGGCGCCGGTGGCGGCCGTCCGGAGAATGGTGTGTCGGTCGATCAGCTCTGCGCGCAGGCAGGCATCGACGCAGTCTTTGGTAATCGATAGCGATAGAAGAAGTAAGGAGTAAAGGATGGATGCCGCTTTCTGGCACGGCAAATGGGAGCGAGGTGAAATCGGGTTTCACGAAAGCACGGTGAATCCACTGCTGAAAAACCACTTCCACGTACTGCAATTACAGCCTGCAAGTCGCATCTTCGTTCCACTGTGCGGCAAGACGCTCGACATCGGCTGGCTGCTGGAACTTGGCCATCAGGTGGTCGGTGTGGAATTGAGTCAGCTCGCGATCGATGCACTCTTCGATCAGCTCGATCGCAATCCCGTCGTCATGGAGCATGGCGGCTTGCTGCACTACAGCGCGAGCGGCATCGACATCTTCGTCGGCGATGTCTTCGCCCTCACCGCGGACCGCCTTGGCACCATCGATGCCATCTATGATCGCGCTGCGCTCGTCGCGCTGCCGAGTGACCTGCGCATCCGCTACGCACAACACCTCAAGCACCTGAGCAAGCTCGCGCCGCAGTTGCTGATCACTTACGAATACGATCAGAGCGTGCGTCCCGGTCCCCCTTTCTCGGTCGATACCGCAGAGGTCGCACGTCTGTACGGGAATGACTATGAGTTGGAACTGCTGCAGCGCGACGACATTCCGGCTTCACCGAAAGGTCGACCCGCCGCAGCGGAATTGGTGTGGCATCTCAAGCCGCGCCGTGAAACGCCTTAAAGCCCGAGATCCTTCCAGAGTTCATCGACGCGCGCCTTCACTTCCGCGCTCATCGTGATGGGACGGCCCCATTCACGCGTGGTCTCGCCCGCAAACTTGGTGGTGGCATCGAAGCCCATCTTCGAGCCGAGTCCGGAAACGGGTGAGGCGAAGTCGAGATAGTCGATCGGGGTGTTCTCGATGCTGACGGTGTCGCGCACCGGATCCATGCGCGTGGTCATTGCCCAGATCACGTCGCGCCAGTCACGGGTGTTGATGTCATCGTCCACCACGATCACGAACTTGGTGTACATGAACTGTCTGAGGAACGACCACACGCCCATCATCACGCGCTTGGCGTGACCCGGATACTGCTTCTTGATGCTGACGATCGCGACACGATACGAACAACCTTCCGGCGGCAGATAGAAATCCACGATCTCGGGAAACTGCTTCTGGATGATCGGCACGAACACTTCGTTGAGTGCCACGCCAAGTACTGCCGGTTCATCCGGCGGACGCCCGGTGTAGGTGCTGTGATAGATCGGATTCCTGCGGTGCGTGATGGTCGTCACCGTGAACACCGGGAACTTCTCTACTTCGTTGTAGTAACCCGTGTGATCCCCGAAGGGACCTTCGTCCGCCATGTCGCCGGGATGGATCACTCCTTCGAGCACGATCTCCGCGGTGGCGGGCACCTGCAGGTCGTTGGTCAGACATGCAGCGACTTCGGTCTTGCTGCCGCGCAATAGTCCCGCGAAGCCGTATTCACTCAGCGTGTCGGGAATCGGCGTAACGGTGGCGAGTGTCGTCGCAGGATCGGCACCGAGTGCCACGGATACGGGGAACGGTTGTCCCGGATGCGCTTGCTGGAATTCGCGGAAGTCGAGCGCGCCGCCGCGATGCGAGAGCCAACGCATGATCAGTCGGTTCTTGCCGATCTTCTGCATGCGATAGATGCCGAGATTCTGGCGTTCCTTGTGCGGACCACGCGTGATGACGAGCGGCCAGGTCATCAAGGGACCGGCATCATCGGGCCAACAGGTTTGGATCGGCAGCATGTCGAGGTCGACGTCGTCGCCCTTGATCACCACTTCCTGGCAAGGCGGATTCTTCACTTCCTTCGGCGCGAGATTCAGCGCCTGTTTGAAGATCGGCGCCTTTTCCCACAGATCCTTCCAACCTTTCGGTGGCTCCGGTTCCTTCAAGAAAGCGAGCAGTCGCCCGACGTCGCGCAGTGCGCTCACATCTTCCTGTCCCATCGCCAGCGCCACACGTTTCGGCGTGCCGAAGAGGTTGCCGAGCACGGGCATCGCATGGCCCTTGGGATTTTCGAAGAGAAGCGCGGGGCCACCCTTTCTGAGAGTGCGGTCGCAGATTTCGGTGAATTCGAGATAGGGATCGACTTCGACGCTGATGCGCTTCAATTCGCCCTGTTTTTCCAGGTGGGCGAGGAATTCACGCAGATCGGCAAACATGGAGGCTCCTCGAGTGGAAGTCACCCAGGTTCATAAAGTGCGAGTGACCCATTTGTTGTGCTGCTGTGAGCGAGTCGGGTTGCGCATCATGGAACGATGCTGCAGCCAGCGTTGGCTGGATCTTTGTAGTTGGCGTAGTCCCTGCCACTACGCAGGGCACGCCACGAGTACATCCCTGTAGGCTCGGCTCGGGCCATCCATGACCCTCGACGTCCCTGCGTAGTGGCAGGGACCACGCCAAGCTGCGACATCGGCTGTCCCCCACAGAGACGCCGAGCCAAAGAATCGGCATCCGCTGCAGCTTCGAACTGGCAGGGGAAGGAAGACTTACTTCCGCTTCATCGACTGGAAGAATTCTTCGTTGGTCTTCGTATCTTTCAGCTTGTCCAGGATGAACTCGGTCGCCGGCAGATCTTCCATCGTGGCGAGCAGCTTGCGCAGGATCCACATGCGCTGCAGCTCCTCTTCGGAAGTCAGCAGATCTTCGCGACGCGTACCGGAACGACGCACGTTGATGGCGGGGAACACACGCTTCTCGGCCATCTTGCGGTCGAGATGCAATTCCATGTTGCCGGTACCTTTGAATTCTTCGTAGATCACCTCGTCCATCTTCGAACCGGTATCGGTCAAACAGGTGGCGATGATGGTCAGGCTGCCGCCTTCCTCGATGTTACGGGCGGCACCGAAGAAACGCTTCGGACGCTCGAGGGCGTGGGCATCCACACCACCGGTCAACACTTTGCCGGAAGACGGAATCACGGTGTTGTAGGCGCGCGCGAGACGCGTGATGGAGTCGAGCAGGATCACCACGTCTTCCTTGTGCTCGACCAAACGCTTGGCTTTCTCGATCACCATCTCGGCCACCTGCACGTGACGTGCCGGCGGTTCGTCGAAGGTCGAGGCCACGACTTCGCCGCGCACGGAACGCTGCATCTCGGTCACCTCTTCCGGACGCTCGTCGATCAATAGAACGATCAAGCGGCACTCCGGATTGTTGCGGGTGATCGACTGCGCGATGTTCTGCAGGATCAGCGTCTTACCGGCTTTCGGCGGCGACACGATCAGACCGCGCTGGCCTTTGCCGATCGGAGCGATCAGGTCGATCACGCGGGAGCTGAGGTCCTCGGTGGAACCGTTACCGGCTTCGAGGATGATGCGTTTGTCGGGGAAGAGCGGAGTGAGGTTTTCGAACAGTACTTTGGTACGGGCGTTCTCGGGCTTGTCGAAGTTGATCTCGTCGACCTTGAGCAAGGCGAAGTAACGCTCCCCATCCTTCGGCGGACGGATCTTGCCGGAAATCGTGTCGCCAGTGCGCAGGTTGAAGCGGCGGATCTGGCTGGGGCTCACATAGATGTCGTCCGGACCTGCCAGGTAGGACGCATCTGCCGAACGCAGGAACCCGAAGCCGTCCTGCAGAATCTCCAATACACCATCGCTGTAGATGTCTTCGCCGTTTTTGGCGTGCCGTTTCAGGAGCTGGAAGATGATGTCCTGTTTGCGGGTACGGCTGACGTTCTCGATGCCCATTTCCTCGGCGGTCTGAAGGAGCTCGGAAATGGGTTTGGTTTTCAGTTCGGATAAATTCATAGGCGTGAAGGGAAGGAGGAGATTCCTGTGGGGAAGGCTGGGTTTAAGAAAAAGGATTGAAGTTACTGATCAAAAAAAATCGGGTAAGGAAAACGGGTAAAAACGCCGGGACTAGCTGTTTTTGTTCGCAAGTGCAGTTGCTAGAACTGCCCGTCAGGACGACGGATGTTGCGGGCTCTGCTTCAGGAAAAGGTGTCGAATTGACCAAGCAGGCCGCCAATCTAGCACCGCACCCCATGGGTGTCCAGTAGTCTGATCAGGGAAAAATGCGAGCGAACTCTTTGGTTTGCCTCAACGCAAACCCTCGTCTCAAAACGCTTCGTGACCGGCTCTTGGCCGTGCGCTCAGCGTGATCGTCGCCCAAGCTTCGCCGCTACCGAAGTACTACTGAGGACACTTCGGTCGATCCACCCTCGTGGGGTGTGGCTGGTTGCGACGCTGTGCGATGCCTCCGCGGCGGACGCAACGGAGGCAAACGCAGGAATGGGTATCTTAGATGGTGCTGTCGATGAAGGCCGCGAGCTGCGACTTGGACAGCGCGCCAACTTTCTTGGCGGCCACTTCACCGTTCTTGAAGATGATCAGCGTCGGAATGCCCTTGATGTTGTACTTGGGCGCGGTGGCCGGGTTGGCGTCCACGTCCAGTTTGACGATCTTGAGCTTGCCCGCGTATTCCTCGGCCAGTTCTTCGAGGATCGGCGCAATCATTTTGCAGGGACCGCACCACTGGGCCCAAAAATCCACGAGTACCGGGCCCTGGGCCTTCAGTACGTCGTCTTCAAAACTGGCGTCGGTGACGTGGGACAGGTGTTCGCTCATAGTGACTTCCTTAAATTCCCCCCGATGGGGTGTGAGTTGACCGGGATCGTCCGGTTTCCCCCGATATTGGGGATTTCGGCCCGGATTCAAGGAGGGCGATTGTACACCCCCAGCCCTCAGGCGTGATTCAGCTTTTCGGCGATGGTCAGCGCGAAATAGGTCAGGATGCCGTCCGCCCCGGCACGCTTGATGCCCAGCAGGGTTTCCGGGATCACCTTGGCCGGATCCAGCCAGCCCTTCTCGAAGGCCGCCATCAGCATCGCGTACTCGCCGCTCACCTGATAGACGAAGGTCGGCACGCCGAACTCGTCCTTCACCGCCTTGACGATGTCGAGGTAGGGCATGCCCGGCTTGACCATCACCATGTCTGCGCCTTCCTCGAGGTCCATCGCCACTTCGTGCAGGGCCTCGCGGGCATTGCCCGGGTCCATCTGGTAGTTCTCCTTCGTGCTGCGGCCGAGGTTGCCGGCCGAGCCCACGGCATCACGGAAAGGACCGTAGTAAGCGGACGCATACTTCGCCGAATAGGCCAGGATGCGCGTGTGGATGTGACCTTCGCCTTCGAGCGCCTGACGGATCGCGCCGATGCGGCCGTCCATCATGTCCGAAGGTGCCACTACGTCGGCACCGGCTGCGGCGTGGGACAGAGCCTGTTTGACCAGGGTCTCCACGGTTTCATCGTTCAGAACGTAACCGGTGTCGTCGATGATGCCGTCCTGACCGTGCGTGGTGTAGGGATCGAGCGCGACGTCGGTGATCACACCCAGCTCGGGGCAGGCATCTTTGAGCGCCTTCACTGCGCGCTGCGCCAGGCCATCGGGATTGAAGGCCTCGCGGCCATCGAGACTTTTCGTGGCGGGATCGGTAACCGGGAACAGCGCCAGAGCGGGTATGCCGAGCGCGTGCGCGCGTTTGGCCTCGATCACCAGCTGATCGATGCTCACGCGTTCGATGCCGGGCATCGAGCCCACCGGCTCACGCTGACCTTTGCCCTCGATCACGAACACCGGATAGATGAGATCGGAAGGCGTCAGCACCGTCTCGCGCATCAGGTTGCGGCTGAAGGCATCGCGGCGCATGCGGCGCATGCGCGTGGCGGGATAACGGCGATTGGTATGGGAAAAGGCCACGACGAACTCCGAACTACTGATCAGGTACGGTTGCGCAGGAACTGGAACACGCTGACGCCCGCCAGCATGAAGAAGCCGACCAAGGCCCACTGCGGGATGCCGAGGCCGAGCACGGGGTCGGTCCACAGCACTTCGGCGCAGTTGCCGTCGCCGGAGAACAGCACTTTGAGGATGTCGGCCATCGGGAAGTCGGTTTCCAGCATGTAGCCAATGCTGGGCAGACACTGCGGAATCTGGTCCTTCGGCAGATGCTGCAGATAGATCTGACGAATGGCGAAGCCGGCACCGGCGAGAGCGGTGAAGGTGGTGATGCCCGCGTAGGTGCGCAGCCCCTTCGCGCCCGGATTGTGGATGGCGCCGATCAGCGCCACCAGGCCCGTCAGGATGAAGAACACGCGCTGCATGATGCAGAGCGGGCAGGGCTCGAGGAACATCACGTGTTCCATGTAGAGCGCGATGCCGATCATCGCGGCACAGAACAGGAAGATGAGGCCGTTTACGTGGCGGGAGGTGAGCTTGTTCAACATGGGTTCGCGTTCCCTCAGGTGCGCCCGCTGGCGCGACGTGGATGGAATGGTAACAGAGGCGCCATGGCTCCTCAGCGATTGTTCATTTCCTGCAGATACGTATCGAAGTCGAGTGTATCGGCGGCTTCGATTTCCTTCTGCTCGATGATCGATTCCTCGGACATCGCGATGAAGTCATTCAGGGCCACCGTAGCCAACTTGAGCGAACGGAAATAATCGCTCGCCGCCAGGGATTGATTCATCGCAAAACGGAAGAAGGAAGTCTTCACTTCGCGCATGCGCTGCAGTACGCGCGCCGAGGGCGTCAGTTCCGGACGTTCGATCTTGGCGATCTGCGCCTTCGTGGCCTTGGTGTGTTCGTCGTGACCACAGATGAGATCGAGGAAGTCGGCGATCTGCGCCACTTCGCTGAGGATCTCGTTGGCCCATTCGCGCAGGCCGATCTCCTGGCCATTGCGTTTGAGTTTGAGCGCCGGGTCGCGCCCCTGTTTCACCACCGACTTCTGGTTGTAATCGAGCTCGGGATTCTGTTCGCAGCTGCCATCGGGGCTTTCGTGCAGCAGACAATAGATGAGGAAGCAGTTGAGGAAGCGGATCTGCTCTTCGTCGATGCCCACCGGCAGGAAGGGATTGAGGTCGAGACAGCGCACTTCCAGATATTCGACCCCGTATTTGCGCAGCGCTTCGACAGGACGCTCGCCACTGCGCGCGACGCGTTTCGGGCGAATGGTGCTGTAGAACTCGTTTTCGATCTGCAGCAGGTTCGCATTGAGCTGAGCCGGCGAACCATCGTCGGTACGGAATTCCTCGTAGGGTGGATAGGGTGTCTTGATCGCCTTGAGCAACCCTTCGGTGTATTCCTCGAGCGAGTTGTAGCTGATGTAGAGCGCGGCCTGCGCCTGGCTGGTGTAACCGAGATCGCCCATGCGCAGCGAGGTGGCGTAGGGGCGATAGAGACTGTACTGGTCGTACTCTTCCAACCCATGGTTGGGATTGTTGCGCACGAAGCTCTTGCAGAGCGCGGGCGAAGCGCCGAAGAGATAGAGCAGCAGCCAGGAATAACGGCGGAAGTTGCGGATCAATGCGAAATATTGCGCCGTCTTGAAGTCCTGCTGCGGCCGCGTGTCGCCAAGCAAGGCGGCATAGAGATCCCAGAAATCATCCGGCAACGAGAAGTTGTAATGGATGCCGGCAATCGTCTGCATGCTGCGGCCATAACGGAAGCCGAGGCCCTTGCGATAGAGCGTCTTCAGGCGACCGACGTTGGAGCTGCCATATTGAGCCAGCGGAATGTCCGAGTCGTTCGGCAATACGCAGGGCATGCTCGAGGTCCACAGCAACTCTTCCCGTGGCAACTGCATATAAGTGTAGGTATGCAGGTTGGTGAGATAAGTGATGCTGTCGCTCGGGTTCTGAAACACCGGCGTGATGAATTCCATCAACGCTTCGGAAAAATCCGTGGTGATGGCGGCATGCGTCAGCGCACTGCCCAGGTTGGACGGATGTGGGGTCTGCGCCAGATGACCTTCGGGATCGATGCGCAGACTTTCCTTTTCGATGCCGTGATTGATGTTGCGCAGACAGGCGATGGCGTCGCTTTGGCGCAACAGTTGGAGATGACGCTGCAGTTGTTCTGACAAAGGAAAACTTCCCGTTACAGGGGCCGCGCGATCGACGAGGGGGTGGTCGATCGGGGGGCATGCGCCATCATTATTATGGTTATTACGGCCCCGGATTTATGTAAGTGGGCGGAATATAAGAAAATTTTCTCTTTCTTTCCGGCAAGGCGCCGCATTATGCCACAGGAGTCGCGAGGTAAGTAAAGGGGGATCAGGAGCCCGATTGAGAGTCGTACAACTTCTGTTTGAAGGCGTGGATGCGGCGGCGATCCTGCTTGGTGGGGCGTCCGGCCTGCAAATCCTGAGTCGCACGCAGCGCCTTGCGTTCGGCCGCTGCCTGCTCACGCGCGGCGATGCTCTGCGCCGTTTCTTCATATAAAAGTGCCGCCTGCGGTGCGCCGCCGCGCTGTTCGCTCAAACCGCGCACGATCACGGTTCTTTCATCCCAACCCTGACGGATGCGCAGCTCGGCTCCGATCGCGATCTCGCGACTGCTCTTGCAGCGTTCACCATTGCAATGGACCTTGCCGCCTTCGATCGCAGCCTTGGCGAGCGAGCGGGTCTTGAAGAAGCGGGCCGCCCATAGCCATTTGTCGAGGCGGACTTTGCTGGGAGGAACGGTCATGCGGACATCAGTTCGGCGAAATTGGTGAAGCCAAGGAACGATTCGGCGCGACGCGGCGGTTGCGAGCTGTCCGGTTGCAACACTTGCAGCACCGTGCGTGGCCCTTCGTGGAGGGCGCGTTGCAACACGTTGGGACTGTCGTCGATGAAGAGACAACGCCCATAGTCGAAATCACATGCGGCGCCCAGCTTGTCCCAGAATCCCGGGTTCTCCTTGGCGAGCCCGAAGGAATGCGAGCTGTAGTGCGCATCGAGATGCTGATGCAGTCCCGAGGTTTCGAGCTTCAACGCCATCGTGGACGGATGGGCATTGGTCACGAGGATGGCGCGCTTACCCTGTTCGCGCAGGAAATGCAGGAATGCTTCGCTGTCGGCGCGGAAGCGAATGAGATGCGCCACCTCGCGCTTGAGACCGAGAATGTCGAGATCGAGCGTTTCGCTCCAGTGATCGACGCAGTACCAGAGCAGATGCCCATAGAGCGAATCGGACAGTTCCTGCACGGCGGCGTGGGCTTCGGACAAGCTCATGCCGCGCAGTTCGCTGTAGCGCCGCGGCAGATAGTGCATCCAGAAATAGTTGTCGAAATGCAGATCGAGCAAGGTGCCGTCCATGTCGAGCAGCACGGTGTCGATCTCGGTCCAATTCACCATCGGCGGGCATTAGCTCCTATAATCGGGCGCTGATTATAACCTTCGACCCTGCATGGCGCCTGAAAACCGCGCATCTGCGGTCTTTCCCAGCTCAGGTAGTGACATGCAGCAGCTCAGCTCCCTCTTCAACTACGTCCTCTACATCGCCTGTCAGGCCGGCGAGGCCATCATGCAGATCTACGGCGAAGAGGACTTCGGTGTCAGCGCCAAGGACGACAACTCCCCGCTCACCCGCGCCGACATCGCCGCGCACAAGGTCATCGAAGCCGGATTGAAAGCACTGACGCCCGACATTCCGCTGCTGTCGGAAGAATCGGTCGCCATTCCCTGGGAAGAACGCAGGCAGTGGCAGCGTTATTGGTTGGTCGATCCGCTCGACGGCACCAAGGAGTTCATCAAACGCAATGGTGAGTTCACGGTGAACATCGCACTGATCGAAGCAGGCGAGCCGATCCTCGGCGCGGTCTATGTGCCGACGCAGGACCTGCTCTATTGCGGGCTGCGCGACGGCGGCGCCTGGAAGATCGAGCGCGGCGAACAGCAGCGCATCACGGTGAACAAACTGACGCCGGAGCAGAAGGTCCTGCGCGTGGTCGCCAGCCGCAGTCATCGCGACGAACATCTCGCCAACTGGATCTCCAAGATGAAAGAGCGCTTCGACGAGGTCGAACTCTGCAACATGGGCAGCTCGCTCAAGATCTGCCTCGTGGCCGAGGGACGTGCCGACGTCTATCCGCGCTTTGCGCCGACGAGTGAATGGGACATCGCCGCGGCGCACGCCGTGTTGGAAGCAGCAGGTGGCGAGTTGTTGGATCTGGAAGGTCGTCCCTATCGCTACAACACCAAGGCGGATTTGTTGAATCCCTACTTCATGGCGCTCAGCGACGAGAGTCTGCTGATCTGAGCTGCGACACGAGGCGACGGTGCGGCACGAATTCCACCGCACGCACCGCGCCCGACAACCACACCTCATCGTCGCGCAAGGCGAGTTCCATTTCCGCGATGCCTTCGCCGCTGAACTGCAGCGCACGTGCCGTGCCGTTCGGCGTCATCATCAGCGGCGCCAGATAGCAGTGGGCGGAACCCGTGCCGCTGTCTTCCTGCTTGCCGTGCCAGGGCGCGAAATAACGGAAACCATAGGCACCGTCATGCATCGCCACTGCGCAGATCAGCGCGCCGGGTACTTCCGCTTCGTCGCGCAACTGAGCCACTGCTCTCGCATCGATGCGACGCAGTTGGCCGAAGTCGGACAGCAAGGCCACCCACACGCCATTCGGGAAACGATGCAGTGCCTGCGCTTCGATGTTCAGCACGCGGCGCAGGCCCTTGCGCAGCCAATGTGAGGCAGAAGGCGCTTCGAGTGGCGCCAGCGCGGGCATGATGGCCATCGGGCCCTTCGCCGTGGCGCGGATCAACCAGGTGCCGTGAGTGCTCTGCACGAGGCGCGAACCGAGTTTGTCGGGCCCGAACACGTGGTGCGCGAGTGCCAAAAGGCCATGACCACAGAGATGCAATTCACCATGCGAGGAGAAAAAGCGCGCATTGATCGGGCCGCTCGGCCAGTAGGTGAAGAAAACGTTGTCCTCGCTCCACGATTCCTGCGCCAGACGCAGCAGCAATTGCGCATCATCGAGCGCGGCTTCACTCACTTCATGCAAGGTGATGGGATTACCCGCGAAAACGCGGTTGGCAAACACACGATAACGATATTCGCTTTCCAGCCTCATGCTCCGTTCCTTGCGCGCCACAGTGAATCGAGGAACCAACCCTTGCTGCACTTCCAGTTTTCCACCACGTCGAAGCCTGCGGCCTCGGCCATGTGATGGACGTCCTTCTCCAAATATTTGCAGGAATACTCCATGTGGATGGCCTCGAAGGCATCGAAGTGGAACTTGCGATTCAGTGAGGCGATCTGCACGTCCTGCGCCACGCAGGAAACGAGATAGCTTTCCATCGCGCCACGCGCAGGATTGTAGAAACCGTAGTGCATGAACTTGTCGAGCGGAATCTGTCCGCCGAGTTCTTCATTGATGCGGCGCAGCACGTTGATGTTGAACTCGCGCGTGAGACCTTCCTTGTCGTTGTACGCCGCCATCATCACGTCGACGTCCTTCTTCAGATCGAAGCCGACCAGCAGGTAGTCGCCATCGCGCAGGTTGTCGCGCAGTGCGCGCAGGAACCGCATGGCATCGCGATGCTCGAAATTGCCGATGTTCGAACCGAGGAAGAGCACGAGGCGTGGACGCTCGGCCGTGCCGAGGTCGAGCTGACGCAGACCATCGAAGTACTCGCCGACGAAGCCGACGACGTCCACCTCCGGATAGTCCTTGCGGATCGAGTCGACGAGGCCGTCGACCGCCGACTCCGAAATGTCCACCGGCATGTAGGAAACACTCTTGCCGGCCTGGTTCAGCAGATCGAGCAGGATCCTGGTCTTGCGACCATCCCCGGCGCCGAACTCCACGACGTCGATGGCGTCGCCTGCGAGCGCGGCGATGATTTCCGCACCACGTTTCTGCAACACGTCGAGTTCGCAGTTGGTGAGGTAGTACTCCGCGCATTCGCTGATGCGCTGGAACAGCTCACTGCCGCGATCGTCGTAGAAATACTTCGGTGGCAGAAATTTCTGCGACGCGCTCAAGCCCACGAGGACGTCGAGCGAGAATTGTTTGCGAAGTGATAGACCGTAGTTCTGGACCATGTGAGGGGCTGCTTGGTTCATGACTCATCCTTTGCCAGGCGTATCCCGGTAAAACACCAGCGATCGCTTGGACGGTAGAAGTTGCGGTAGGTGGAACGCCAATGATGAGCAGGCGTTGCGATACTGCCCCCACGCAGCACTTGTTGCCCGCTCATGAATTTGCCGTTGTATTCACCGAGGGCGCCCGCGGGTGGCTCGTAGCCGGGATAGGCGCCGTATGCGCTGCTGGTCCATTGCCACAGCAGGCCGTTGTCGAGCTGATCGACTGCGCGTTCCGGTGTCGGCAGCACGGGGCGGCCCGGCAACCAGAACGCTGCGTCGCTGGAATCTGCATATTGCAGCGTGGCGACTTCCAGCTCGGCTTCGGTGGGCAGCCGCGCGCTGGCCCAGGTGGCGAATGCGGCTGCCTCGTAATAGCTGATGTGAGATACGGGAAGATTCGGATCGAGCACGGCAAGGCCGCCGAGGTGATATTCGAACCACTCGTCTTCCGCCGCGCTTCTGCCGCTCGGGTTGTGCCAGTAAAGCGGCGCCTTGATGCGGTTCGTGAGCACCCAGTCCCAGCCATCGCTGAGCCAGAGCTCGGGGCGGCGATAGCCACCATCGCGCATGAAGGCCAGATATTCGCCGTTGCGCACCAGTCGATCGCGCAACCGAAAACTTTGCAGCCACACGCGGTGGCGCGGTGTTTCGTTGTCGAAACAGAAACCCGCCTTGGCGTCGTGACCGATCTGTCTCAGGCCCGATTCGAAGCCGAGCCACTTGGGCTCGCCTGCGCCTTCGCGCTGTTCGGTCGGCACCGAGATCTTGTCGTAGGCAGGCATCTGCGGATGCATGCCGAGGATGTATTTGATGTCTTGGAGCAGCAGTTCCTGATGTTGCTGCTCGTGCTGAATGCCGAGTTCCACCAGCGCGACTTCGCGCGCGTTCAATTCCTTGCGTTCGATGCGCAGCAACAGCGCTTCGGTCACCGCCTGCCGGTACTGACGGATCTCGCGCAGCGTCGGGCGGGAAAGATGACCGCGTCGCTCCTGCGGCCAATGCTCACCGATGGATTTGTAATAGGAATTGAAGAGAAAACCGCGGGACTGTGCGTCCTTCATGCTCGACGACGAATGCTTGCTGTCGAGCAGGAAGCAATCGAAGAACCAGGTGGTATGAGCGAGATGCCATTTGGGTGGACTGACGAAAGGGGCGGGTTGCACCACGTGATCCTCCACCTCCAACTGGCGGCAAATATCTTCGCTCTGCTCGCGGCAGGCTGCGAAGACTTCCGCCAGTCGTAGGCGGGGATTGGGCAGACTCACTGGCATCGCTGCGCTCTCGAGTGTTACGGCTGTTCGTTACGTTTATGGCAACTGCCCGGGCCGCTGCGGCGGCACTTCGCTCTGCTCCTGACCCTTGTAGGCGAACCAGTCACGCGTGCCGCCTTCGAGGTCGTAGACGTGCGTGAAACCGGCGGCCTCGAGTTTCTGCGCTGCCTTCGGCGAAGCGTTGCATTCGAGGCTGGCGCAATAGACCACGACTTCCCTGTCCTTGCTGCCTGCGACCTCTTCGACCTTCTGTACGAAGTTCGGATCCTCGAGCGGAATGTTCACCGAGGTACGAATGTGTTTGTCGATGAATTGCTCGCGCGGTAACACGTTGATCAGGACGAAGTCGTTGTCGTCCACGTGATTCATGCGATCGAGTTCGCCACTCGTGATTGCTCTCATGTTCGACTCCTGTGGACCTCGCGGCGGCCCGTGCGTTGGTTCGTCCTCAGTGATGCAGGTGCTGCTCCACTTGCTGGCTCGAAATTTCCTTGGCCGCATAGGTGGCGATGTCTTCGCGGTTGTGGCGCAGGATGTCGCCGAGGCTGATCACGCCGCACAGACGTTTGCTGCGCGGTTCATCCAGAACCACGAGACGGTAGATGCCCTTGCTGCTCATGATGTCGGTGGCGGATTCGACGGCGTCCTTGGCGTAGCAGTAATCGACGTGCGGGCTCATCACGTCGCTTACCTTGGTCTGGGAAGGATCGAGTCCTTCGGCCACGGCGCGTACGGTGATGTCGCGGTCGGTGATCACTCCAGCGAGGCGTTCCCCCTGCTCGTTGCTGATCGGCAGAAAGCCGCAATCGAGTTCACGCATCTTCTGGGCGGCGTCTTTCAACGTGGCATTGGGGGGAAGGTATTCGACGTTCTTGGTCATTACTTCACTGATTCTCATGACAGTCTCCTCAGGTTTTTGCCTGTTCCTTCGTGTGGGAATGGTCGGTAGGTCAGGAGCTCGTGCAAACGAGACGGTTACAAGGTTCGTGCCAGCGTAGGCTGTGATCACCGCGGGAGCGGCGGTGCCGGGCAAACGCTTGTCCTGCGCAAGTTTCGCGTCGAAACGATCCATGGGGGCGGCGAAGGGCGCGCCGAAGTGGCAAAAAAGATTCCAATCTTTCTGTAATTCTTGCCTGCAGCGCTTGTAAACATTTCCCGGAAAATCAGGCGCGAAGTGTCCCTTCACGCGTGGTCGCCTCCTGGCTCTGCCGTAGAAACAAGGGCCTGCCGCGACAGAGCAAAATGCGCACTCTTTTTGCTTGTGGATATCGCTGTGGAAGGTGGGGATAAGTTTTCCTGCACATGAAGTGCATCCCCCGCTTCGTTTCGTCGTATCCGGTCGGGAGGCAGCATGAGCAGGTGGAAGAAATATTCGTTCGCGTGGGTGACCCTGGGGTTTCTCCTGATCAGTCTCGTCGGGCATTGGGTTTTTGGCTGGTTCGCCTATCTCGACGAGCAGGCGGCGCTGCGTGTCGCACCGACCACGCACGGCTACCTGATGGAAATGCTGCGCGACACCTTCGAGAACTGGCAGTCCGAATTCCTGCAATTGCTGTGGCAGGTGGTCGGGCTCACCTGTCTGCTTTACGTCGGCTCGCCGCAGTCGAAGGACAGTGAGGACCGTTCCGAAGCCAAGCTCGACGCCATACTGCGCAGCCTCGATCCGGCTGCCGCCGAACGCATCATCGCCGACCTCGAACGTCGCTTCCCCTCGAAGTGAGCGCGCTTTGTAACACCCAGGCCTCGGCCAAGGAACGCGGTGCATGAACAAGACCTTGTTGCAGTCCTTTCACTGGTATTTCCCGGCATCGGGCAATCTATGGAACCATCTGCGTGACGAAGCGCCCTACCTCGCGGAGCTGGGCATCACGCACGTGTGGCTGCCGCCGGCATACAAGTCGGCCAAGGGTGTGGACGATCCCGGCTATGGCGTTTACGACCTCTACGATCTCGGGGAATTCGATCAGAAGGGCAGCGTGCGCACGAAGTTCGGCACCCGGGACGAATATCTCGCCTGTATCGCGCGTCTGCACGAGCACGGCATCGCCGTATTGGCCGACATCATCCTCAACCATCGTTTCGGTGCCGACGAAAACGAAACGGTCTCGCTCATCAAGGTGCAGCGCGAGGATCGCCGTCAGAAGACGTCGGAGAAATTCCAACGCGAAGTGCCGCTGCGTTTCACCTTTGCGGGACGTCAGGGCAAGTACTCCGCGTTTGTCTGGGATCACCAATGTTTCAGCGGGCTTTGCCTCGACGACGAGATCCATCTCATCGTCAACGACTACAACTGTGGCGATTGGCAAGAAACTCTCAGCAAGTCCAAGGGCAATTTCGACTACCTGGTCGGCATCGACGTCGACTTCCGCAATCCGGCGGTCCGTGAAGAACTGAAACGCTGGGGCGAGTGGTATGTGACCACGGCCGAGCTGGACGGCTTCCGCTTCGATGCGCTCAAGCACATGAGTTGCGATTTTCCGGTGGAGTGGATCCAGCATCTCGACAGTCGCTTCGGGCACGAGTTTCTCGTGGTCGGCGAATACTGGCAGGACGACGTCGATGAGCTGCTCGACTACCTGCACAGCTGTTCCTTCCGCATGGCGCTCTTCGACGTGCCGCTGCATTTCAATCTCTATCGCGCCTCGCGCAGCATGGGCTACGACATGCGCGAGATCTTCGATCGCACCTTGGTGCAGGAACAGCCGGAGCTCGCAGTCACCTTCGTCGACAACCACGACACACAACCGTTGCAGGATCTCGAATCGCACGTGGAGGACTGGTTCAAGCCCCTCGCCTACGCGCTGATCCTGCTGCGTGAGCAGGGATTGCCCTGCGTTTTTCGTCCGGTGCTCTACGGCGCGAAGTATCGGGAGAAGGATCAGGACGGTTACGAGGTCACCGTAAAGCTGCCGCGCATGGAAATCGTGGAAAGGATGATCCGCGTGCGCAAGCGGCATGCCTACGGCTATCAACAGGATTATTTCGACGATCCGCATGTGGTCGGTTGGACGCGGCATGGTGATCTTTCCAAGCAGACGATGGGCTGTGCCGTACTGATGAGCAATCGCGACGCGAGCAAGAAGCGCATGAACATGGGCGTGCACAACCAGCGCAAGCGCATGGTGGACGTCACCGGCAACGTGCCGGAACCGGTACGTCTCGACGAACGTGGTGAAGGCTGGTTCCACGTGCGTGGCAGTTCAGTTTCGGTGTGGATCGAACAGGGAGCGACGCTTTAGTCGCTGAGGAACGACCGTGGCACTCATCTGCTATCACGCTTCACACGAACAGTTCACGCCGTCGCGGCTGTTGGCCCTGGCCGGCGCCGCGGAACGCGCGGGCTTCAAGGGCCTGCACTCGTCCGATCACTTTCATCCGTGGAGCGCGCGGCAGGGGCAAAGCGGCTTCGCCTTCGCGTGGGTCGGTGCCGCGATGCAGAGCACCTCGTTGCCCATGAGCCTCGTGTGCGCGCCGGGGCAACGTTATCACCCCGCCATCATCGCGCAGGCGGTAGCGACACTCGCCGAGATGTTTCCCGGCCGCTTCAGCATAGAAGTCGGCAGTGGAGAAGCGCTCAACGAATGCATCACCGGTGAAGGCTGGCCACAGAAAACGGTGCGCGAAGAACGTCTGCTCGAATGTGTCGACGTCATGCGCCGCTTGCTCCGCGGCGAGCTCGTCAACTTCGACGGACACATCAAGGTGGAGAACGCGCGCCTTTGGACCTTGCCGGAAGTGATGCCGCCGATCCTCGGCGCGGCGGTCACCGCCAGGACCGCGGCGTGGGTGGCCGAATGGGCCGATGGTCTACTGACCACGGCCGACAAGGATCTGGAGGAAGTGCGCGAGAAGGTGGAAGCCTACCGTCGGGCCGGCGGCGACATGACCCATGTGCACCTGCAGTATTCCTTTTCCTATGCGCGCAAACGGCAGGATGCCATCGATGGGGCCTGGCGCCAGTGGCGTGGTCACATCGCTGCGCAGAACTGGGAAGACCTGCGCACGCCCGAGGATTTCGATCGTCTGGCCAAGCAGGCGTCGAAGGAGGAACTGCTGGAAGAGACCGCGATGTTCACGCGCATCGAAGACCTGCTCGAACAGGTACGCGCGATGGAAGCCTTCGGCGCTACGCGTCTCATCCTGCACAACATGAATACGTGTCACGAAGATTTCATCGAAGATTTCGGCAAGGCACGCGCCGCACGCCGTCAGGTGTAGGAGGCCTTTTTGCATAACGCCCAGCCCGTTTCGCACCCGACCCACAACAATAGGTAAAACGATGTCGGACCCCTTCAGCTTCCTGCCCCCCGACTGTGAACTCGCGGATCTCGTGCGCCACTACGATTGGGCTGCCACGCCCTTGGGCGCTTCCGAGCAATGGTCTTCTGCGCTGCGCATGATCGTGCGCTTCATGCTCGCCAATCGTTTCCCGCAACTATTGTGGTGGGGGCCCGACTACGTGCAGATCTACAACGACGCCTACGCGCCCATCCTCGGCGCCAAGCATCCGGAGCAGGCCCTGGGCAAACCCTTCCGCGACTGCTGGCACGAGGTCTATCACATCCTCGCCCCGCTCGTGGACACGCCCTACAACGGCGGGCCTGCCTCGTGGTCGGAAGACATCGAACTGATCCTGCAGCGCAGCGGCTTTCCCGAAGAATGTCACTTCATGTTCGCCTACAGTCCGGTGCCCGACGAAAGCGCGCCGAGCGGCATGGGCGGTGTGCTGTGCACGGTGTACGAAACCACGGAAAAGGTCATCACCGAACGTCGCGTGAAGATCCTGAGCGAGCTCGGCGCGCGTGTGGCAGCGGCGAAGACGGATGAGGAAGCCTGCCTGCAAACGCTCGACGTATTGGCACAGTATCCAAAGGATGTGCCCTTCGCGCTCTTCTATCTGCTCGAGGAAGGCAAGCAGGAACTGCGTCTGATCGGCACCACCGGTGTGCCCGTGGCGAGCATGGGACACGCCTGTGTGAAACTCGATGAGGAGTACTCCGACCTGCCCTGGCGCTTGCGCGAAGCACTGCAGAGCGAAACGAAACAGCTCTGCACCGACCTCGCCCAATGTCTGCCCGCAGTGCCGCTGGGGCCGTGGCCGGACCCACCCCATTCGGCAGTGGCGGTGCCGATCAAATCGAACATCGCCGGTAAGCCGACCGGCGTGCTCGTGATCGGTCTGAGCGCCTACCTGTCCTATGAAGAGCGCTACCGCGAATTTCTCGATCTGTTGAGCGCACCAGTGGCCACTGCGGTCGCCAATGCGCGCGCCTATGAATTCGAACGCCGTCGTGCCGAAGCTCTGGCCGAGATCGATCGCGCCAAGACCTTGTTCTTCTCCAACGTCAGTCACGAGTTCAGAACACCACTGAGTTTGATGCTGGGCCCCCTCGAAGAAGTGCTGACGAGCACCGAGCTGCCACTGGCAACGCACAAGAATCTCGAGATCGCACACCGCAATGCGCAGCGCCTGTTGAAGCTGGTGAATTCGCTGCTCGACTTCGCACGCGTGGAAGCCGGGCGCATGGAAGCTTCGTTCGCGCCCGTCGATCTCTGCGCGCTCACCGCCGAGATCGCCAGCAACTTCCGTTCGGCGATGGAGCGTGCCGGCTTGGTTTTCGAAGTGCATTGCGAAGACGTGGGCGAACTCGTCCACGTCGATCGGGATCTGTGGGAAAAGATCGTGCTCAACCTGCTGTCGAACGCGTTCAAGTTCACGCTCGAGGGCAGTGTCATTGTGCGCATGTATCGCGCAGGTGATGAGGCCGTGCTCGAAGTGGCCGACACCGGCGTCGGTGTGCCCGAAGCGGAAGTGCCGCGTCTCTTCGAACGCTTCCATCGCGTCGAAGGCGTCAAAGGTCGCACGCATGAAGGCTCGGGCATCGGACTCGCACTCGTGCAGGAACTGGTGCGCATGCATGGCGGTACCGTCAAAGCAAGGAGTCGACTCGGTGAAGGCACCTGCATGCGCGTGACCTTGCCCTTCGGCACCGCGCATCTTCCCGCCGACCGCATCCTGGCGCCGACCACGCTCGCACCGACCGTGAGCGGCGCGCAGATCTACGTGCAGGAAGCATTGCGCTGGTTGCCGCCGGAACAGGACGTACTGGCCGTGATTCCACCGATCGAAACACATGGCCTGAAAGGCGATCGTCGTTTCGCCGCCACCTTTGGTTCGCGTGTGCTGCTCGCCGACGACAACGCCGACATGCGCAACTACGTGCGCGCACTATTGAGCGCTTCCTACAAGGTGGAGGCGGTCGCCGATGGCGCGCAGGCACTGGAAGCGGCGCGGCGGCACCGCCCCGACCTCGTGCTGTGCGACGTGATGATGCCCAACCTCAATGGCTTCGAACTGCTGCAGGCGTTACGCGCCGATCCGCAGTTGAGCGAGGTGCCGGTGGTCATGCTCTCCGCGCGTGCCGGCGAAGAAGCCCGCATTGAAGGTTTGGAAGCAGGTGCCGATGACTATGTCGTCAAACCCTTTCATGCCCGGGAACTGCTCGCGCGTGTCGGCGCCACTTTGGAGTTGGCGGCATTGCGACGTGAAAGCATGCAGCGTTTCCGCGCCTACGTGCAGGCGAGTTCCGACATCGTCTTTCGTATGAATGCTGATTGGTCCGAAGTGACACGACTCAAGGAAAGCGAACTTGGTCCGCCTGGTCATACCGGGCATTCGTGGATCGAGCGCTATGTGCTGGAAGAAGACCGACCGCGCGTGTTGGCCGCAGTGCAGGAGGCGATTCGCAACTGCAGCGTGTTCGAGTTGGAACATCGCATCGTGCGCAGCGATGGCAGTGTGGGTTGGGTTGCCTCTCGCGCGATTCCACTATGCGACGACGATGGTCGCATCACCGAATGGTTCGGCACCGCCACCGACGTGACCGGTCGTTACACCACTCACGAGGAACTGGCGCGGCAACGGGTGCAGTTGGAAGAAGCCGATCGCCAGAAGAACGAATTTCTCGCCATGCTCGCACACGAACTGCGCAATCCCCTCGCGCCGATCCGCACCGCGAGTGAACTGCTTGGCCGCATCGTCGAAAGCGACGCCTCGGCGCAGGCGATCGTCGATGTGGTGCAACGGCAGGTCACACACCTCACACATCTCGTCGACGATTTGCTCGATATTTCCCGCATCACGCAGGGGCGCATCGAACTGCGCAACGAAACGGTGGAAGTGGCGGAGATCATTTGCCAGGCCGTCGAAACGGTGGAAGCCACCATCGCGCAGCGGCAGCTGGATCTGCAGATCCAATCCAGCTATCGCCAACTCCACGTGCGTGGCGACGTGTCGCGATTGGTACAGATCATGGTGAATCTCTTGACCAATGCGGCGAAGTACACCGAGCCGGGAGGCCGTGTATACATCCGAGTGGGCGAAGCCAATGGAGATTGCGTCATCGAGGTCGAGGACAACGGCATGGGCATTGCGCCCGAACTCCTGCCGCGGCTCTTCGATCTCTTCGTGCAGTCGGAACGAACGTTGGCGAGATCGCAGGGCGGTCTCGGCATCGGTCTTTCCGTGGTGAAACGTCTGGTCGAAATGCACGGTGGTGAGGTTGCTGCGCAAAGCGCTGGGCCTGGGCTGGGCTCCACTTTCACCGTGCGCTTGCCGCTGGTGCCGGCGCCGCCGCAGCCGGCCGCGCATTCGCGGCATGGCGAGTCGCGTACGCGTCGCATCCTGGTGGTCGACGACAACGTCGACGCCGCCAATACCTTGAGCATGCTGCTCGATCTCGAGGGACATCACACCGCCACCGTGCACACGGCCACCGATGCCTTGGCGCGGCTGGACTCGTTTCAGCCAGACGTGGTTTTGCTCGACATCGGCTTGCCCGACATGGATGGCTATGAAGTCGCGCGTTCCATCGTGGCCAAGCCCGAAGCTTCTGCCATCAAACTCGTTGCGCTCACGGGCTATGGTCAGCCCGAGGACAGAGCGCGCGCCTTCCGCGAGGGCTTCCATGCCCATCTCGTCAAACCGATCGATCCCAATGAATTGCGACGTGTGCTAGAGGCCGAGGTACAGGAAAAGCCCTAGCTCTACTCTCTACTGTCGTCGCGCTGCGTCGCACGCCTCAAAAACCAGCAAACGTGTAAAGACTTAGATTTTTGAGAAGAAAGATACGCTTATGCTTCCCTGCACTAGCTCTGCTGTAGTATCTGTGACGGATTGCACATTTCTGGTGCTTTCATTGTGCTTTCCTTTAGCACTTTTTTCGGAGCTCGACCTTAGGGTGTTCTCCGAAGTGAAGTCCGGCAGTACGACGGAATGCTGAATGGCACTGGGAGGAAGGATGCGGGGCCAGCGACACCACAGCAAGAATGCGGCTGCAACAAGTATCGATCTCCAACGCATGCGGCGCGTTGCTGCCGCGGCGGGAGCGGGTTTTTGGGAACACAATATCGCGTCGAACGAGCTTTTCGTCGACACGTATTGGTATCAGGTGGTCGGCATCGATCCCAACGTCCACCCCATACGCACGCTCGATGATTTCAAAGTCTTCATTCACCCAGAGGACGTGCAACGCGCCACGGAGGTAGCGCCAGAAGCGCTATCGGAATACGTGCGCAACGGGCAGAGGGTGCAGATGCAGTTTCGGATCATCAGGCCCGATGGCGAGGTGCGCTGGCTGAAGTCGACGTTCTATTGGTACGACTTCGAAGGCGGCAGGCCTCGCCGCATCGCCGGCTTCACCTTCGACATCACCGAGGAGCAACGCGCACAGGAAGAATTGCAGCAGAACCTCGACGCTCTGCGCGAGGCGGAAGCCAGGTTGCAGGAACTCAACTCGACGCTCGAGCGCAACCTGGAAGAACGGCAGAGCACTTACGAACGCATCTGGAATCACTCTTTCGACGTGCAGGTGTTGCTCGATGCGGAAGGAGTAGTGCGCGCAGTCAATCCGGCCTGGACACGTGTTTTGGGCCATCAACCCGCAGAGGTGGTCGGGCGCCGCTTCATGGACTTCGTTCTTTCTGAAGACACCTACTGGGGCAGCGGCGATCTGCCGGTTTCCTTGCAGGGCAAGACCGCCGAGCCCGTGCAGTTCTGCATGCGGCACGAGAACGGCGCGATGCGTTGGATCGAGTGGCACGCGGTAGAGGTGGATGGTGGGGTGCACGCCTTCGGTCGCGATCTGACCGTTCAGATTCACGCCACCGCTGCGCTCGACGCTGCCAACGTGCGTCTGCGCAACATCTTCGAGACGAGTTATCAGCATCAGAGTCTGTTGAGTCCCGATGGACCGATCATGGAAGTCAGTGCCATTGCGCTGAAGACGGCGGGTGCTTCGCGTGAGGCGGTGGTGGGTCGTTATTTCTGGGATGCGCCGTGGTTCGTGGCGACGCCGGGCATGTCGGACTTCATGCGGCTCGCGGTGGCACGCTGTCGTTCGGGAGAAGAAGTGCAGCACCACGACATCGAGCTCGTGCTGCCGGGCGGCAACCATCTGTGGTTCGACTTCACACTGCGTCCGATCCGCGACGACTTCGACAACATCGTGGCGCTCGTGCACGAAGCGGTGGATCTCACCGAGCGCCGCCGCACCGAACTCGCTTTGCGTCAGGCGCAGCGCGCGGAAGTCGTAGGTCAGCTCGCCAGTGGCATCGCGCACGACTTCAAGAATCTGTTGCAGGGCATCGTGCTTTCGCTCGACGTGATGGAAGACCTCATGATGCGAGGTCGTCTCGAAGAGGTGGGCCGCTTCGTGCAGAACGCGCGCTTCTCCGCCGAGCGCGCTTCGTCGTTGTTGCAGCGCCTGCTGCGCTTCGCGCGGCAGGAACCTTCACGCAAACAGATGGTGGCGATCAAGGCGCTGATCGACAACTTCACCGACTTCCTCAATCACTCCCTCGGCACGGGCATCGAGCTGGAGATAGTGCACAACACCGAGTGGCTGCTGGTGGCCGATCCACACGAACTGGAAAACGTGCTGCTCAACCTCTGTCTCAACGCCCGCGACGCGATGGATGGCGTGGGCAAGATCCGCTTGGAAACGGCGGAGCTGCATCTGGATGCGGTGCAGTCGGAGGAATGGAATCTCTTGCCCGGCGACCACGTCGCGCTGACCGTGACCGACCACGGCAAGGGCATGCCGCCCGAAGTGGTCAAGCGCGCCTTCGATCCCTTCTTCACCACCAAACCCGACGGCAAGGGCACGGGACTGGGGCTCTTCATGACCTACGACTTCGTGCAGAAAGCCGGCGGTGCCATTCGCATCGACTCCAAGGAAGAACAAGGCTCGCGCATGAAACTGCTGCTGCCGCGGTATTTGCCGGAGCAACGCTGAGCTGAAAAGTTCTTAGGAAAATTTGCGAGGGATCGCAGAAGAAGGGGTGGTGCCCAGAGGCGGAATCGAACCACCGACACAGGGATTTTCAATCCCTTGCTCTACCTACTGAGCTATCTGGGCGTCTTCTTGAGGCAGTAGTGAATAAGAAAACAACTCACTACCCAAACAACTTGCTCCATCTGGAGCGACCGTGCCGAGCACGGGGCTTTGGCACTCTTTCTTGCCTGGCGGCGCGAAAGGCGCGTATTAAACCCGCGCCGCCGGTTGTCGTCAAGCCGTCTCGTGCAGCTTCTTACTCGTTCTCCGTCGGCTTGGTCTCACCGTCGGTGGGCACATAGCCTTCGGCCTTGGCGAAGTCCTCGTTGTTGAAGAACTTCTCCATCTCCTCCTGCAGAAACTTGCGATGCTCGGGGTTGATCATGCTCAGCCCCTTCTCGTTGATCAGACGCACCTGATGCGCCTGCCATTCCTGCCAGGCCTTCTGCGAGACGGTGTTCATGATCTCCTGACCCTTCGGGCCGGGGAAGGGCGGCACCAGCATGCCGTCCATCTCTTGGCGGTACTTACGGCAAAACACTTTCAGAGGCATGGGATCGCTCTACTTCTCGGTTCGATGGGGTGGCGATGATAGCAGGAGCGCGCGAGGGCTTCAGGTCGTTTGCGCCTGCGCCAGCTTTTCGAGCAATTTCTTCACCGGCGCCGCGAGGCCGAGCGGGCTGGGCTCGTCCAGGGAATACCAGTGGAAGCGCTCACTCTCGGCGATCGCCACGTCGTTCGCCTCGAGAGGAATCTGCACCGGGGTGATGTCGAGGTGAAAGTGGCTGAAGGTGTGTCGCAGTGTGTTCCACTGCTGGGCCGAACGCGGATCGACGAGGAGTTCGCCGTAGAGATCGTGATGGAAGGCCTCGATGTTCTCGCTTTCCGGAAAACTCCACAGCCCGCCCCAGATCCCCTGCGAGGGGCGCTTTTCCAACAGCACACGCCTGTTGCTGCGATCGTGGAACAACAGCATGTAGGTGCGTTTCACCGGCAAGGTCTTGCTCGGCTTGCGATTCGGAAACTCCTCCGTGCGCTGTTGCCGATGGGCTTCGCACTGATCGACGAGGGGACACACACCACAGGCCGGCTTGGTGCGCGAACACAACGTGGCGCCGAGGTCCATGATGGCCTGCGTGTAGTCGGCGCAGCGTTCGCGCGGCGTGAGCTGCTCCGCGAGTGTCCACAACTGCTGCTGCACCTTGGGTTGATCGGGCCAGCCTTCGATGCAGCGCAGGCGGGTGAGTACTCGCTTCACGTTGCCGTCGAGGATGGTCGCGAACTTGCCGGCACCGAGCGCCAGTATCGCGCCCGCAGTGGAGCGGCCGATGCCGGGTAAAGCACTCAGCTCTTCGATGGTGTCGGGAAAGCGGCCGCCGTATTGCTCGTGCACGAGCTTGGCGGTCTTGTGCAGGTTGCGGGCGCGGGCGTAGTAACCGAGGCCGGTCCAAAGATGCAGCACGCTGTCTTCGTCGGCCTGCGCGAGGTCTGCCACCGTGGGAAAGCGCGCCATGAAGCGCTCGTAGTAGGGGATGACCGTGGCCACCTGCGTCTGTTGCAGCATGATCTCCGACACCCACACGCGATAGGGATTGCGGTTCTGCTGCCAGGGCAGATTCTTGCGCCCGTACTGGTCGAACCAGGCGAGCAGAGCGGAACTGACGGAGTCGGTATTCATGCGAGTGTTCGTAAGGGCCGGCAGAGCATAGCGGGTGCCTGTGGTGCGTGAAAGCGCCAGGGTGACAGGTAAATATCATTGAGCCATCGCTTGGGGCTATAATCGCCGCCTTTCCGGCGAATCAGAGGCAGCGATGTCCCAGCGACAAGCCAGCGTAGAACGCAACACCAACGAAACCCGCATCAAGGTCGACATCAACCTCGATGGCACGGGCAACTTCCGCATGCAGTCAGGGTTGCCCTTTCTGGAGCACATGCTGGAGCAGGTGGCGCGTCATGGTTTGATCGATCTCGACATCGTCGCCGATGGCGATCTGCACATCGACGCGCACCACACGGTGGAAGACCTCGGCATCACGCTGGGTCAGGCCTTCAACAGGGCGCTCGACAAAACCGGCATCCGCCGCTACGGCCACGCCTACGTGCCGCTGGACGAAGCGTTGTCGCGCGTCGTCATCGATTTTTCCGGCCGTCCCGGTCTCGAATACCACATCCCGTTCAAACGCGGCAGTGTCGGCGGCTTCGACGTGGATCTCTTCCACGAATTCTTCCAGGGCTTCGTCAATCACGCCCAGGTCACGCTGCACATCGACAACCTGCGCGGCGTGAATGCGCACCACCAGATCGAAACCGTGTTCAAGGCTTTCGGTCGCGCCGTGCGCATGGCGATCGAACACGACGAGCGCATGGCGGGCACCGTGCCTTCCACCAAAGGCACGCTTACGGGCTAAGCCCAACCAACCTGAGCAGCACTAGGTTATGACACACGTTGCGGTCATCGATTACGGCATGGGCAACCTGCACTCGGTCGCGAAGGCGCTCGAGCATGTGGGCAAGCGCGCCGATCTGCCGCTTACGATTTCGGTTACCGCCGACCCTGCCGTGTTGAAGGCTGCCGATCGTCTGGTGTTCCCCGGCGTAGGTGCCATGCGCGACTGCATGGCGGAAATCCGTCATCTCTGCATCGACGAAATCCTGCGCGAGCAGGTGCGTCTGAAGCCCGTGCTTGCCATCTGCGTGGGCATGCAGGCCTTGATGCAGCACAGTGAGGAAAACGGCGGCGTCGATTGCATCGGCCTTTTCGGTGGGCGCGTGCTGCGCTTCAAGGATGGTCAGCGCGATGCCAACGGTGAACTGCTCAAGGTGCCGCACATGGGTTGGAGCCGCGTGAAGCAGACGCGTCCGCACCCGATGTGGCGCGGCATTCCCGATGAAGGCCGCTTCTACTTCGTGCACAGCTACTATGTGCGCCCCGAATCGCACGTGGAAGTGGTGGGCACCACGGATTATCCCGATACCTTCTGCTCGGCGCTGACGCACAAGAACATCTTTGCCGTGCAATTCCACCCGGAAAAAAGTCAGGACAACGGCCTGCAGCTCCTGGAAAACTTCCTTACCTGGAACGGACAAGCATGACGCTCGCGAAACGCATCATTCCCTGTCTCGACTGCGACAATGGCCGCGTGGTCAAAGGCGTGCAGTTCGTGGACATCCGCGACGCGGGCGATCCGGTGGAAATCTCCAAGCGCTACTGCGACCAGGGCGCCGACGAAATCACCTTTCTCGACATCACCGCCAGTCACCAGGACCGCAGCACCACCATCCACACGGTGGAAGCGATCGCGAGCCAGGTGTTCATTCCGCTCACCGTCGGCGGTGGCATCCGCAAGTTGCAGGACATCCGCAACATGCTCAACGCGGGTGCCGACAAGGTGGGCATCAACACCAGTGCAGTTCTGAACCCGGAATTCGTGCGCGAAGCCGCCGAACGTTTCGGCTCGCAGTGCATCGTGGTCGCCATCGATGCCAAGCGCGTATCCAAACCGGGTGAACCGCCGCGCTGGGAAATCTTCACTCACGGTGGCCGCAACGCCACCGGCCTCGACGCCATCGCCTGGGCCAAGAAAATGGTCTCCTACGGCGCCGGCGAACTCCTCCTCACCAGCATGGATCGCGATGGTACGAAAAGTGGTTTCGACCTCGAGTTGAACCGCGCCATCGCCGATGCCGTCCCCGTGCCCGTCATCGCTTCCGGTGGCGTCGGCAACCTCCAACATCTCGTCGACGGCATCAAGATCGGCAAAGCCGACGCCGTTCTCGCCGCCTCCATTTTCCATTTTGGTGAATACACCATTCCCCAAGCCAAAGAGTTTATGAGGGGGCAGGGGATCGAGGTGAGGTGATGCGACTCGCGCCCTCCTTAGATTTATTTACCACTTGGTAAGTTAATGCATACGCATTTCTACTTAGTGCGGTCCAAATTTGCCGTAAGCTAGTCTTCGCTCGGCGCTCCGGCAGGCGGCGTCTTCTGTCAATCCATAAGAGGAAAGCGATGATGGGAATTAAAACTGGACCTAAAAGAATTGCCAAATCCACGGGTAAACCGGATCGACGTCAGAGGGATAACAAATCTACTCCCGGAAATACACCAAGCCTCAAGCCGCACGAGCACAAAAAAGGAAAGTAGGGAAGCAATTCTTTCTGTAGTGTTGCAACGAGGTAGCGGATCACGACGTTTCAAAATCTGATCTGCTAACGTGCCCAGAGCATTACGCCAGTTCCATTCTCCCAGTCCAATGGCCTGAAATTTGCCCCTACGCATGGTCAATTTCTTTTGCCCGCCAGTTGATCGAGGATGCGCTTTGCTTCGCGTCGGACGAAAGAGCTGTTGGTAAAAATCGCTGCTTGCGTACCGGAATGAAGCCAAGATCACCCAGCTCGATCCTTGGAAATTCTCTGATAGGGGAAAGCAATCGCATTCAAGGCCACTTTCTGGGTGTTGGCTGCAACATGGTGATTCACCGCCAGATCGGTAAGAAATCGAGTGATTTCCTGGCGGAAACTTCTGCGAGATGTCTGGTGCCGGCGAAGTAAATATATCGACGAATCCAAAACAAGTAAGCCAGTTCAGTCGTAAGGCTGAAACCTTTCAGATGCATGTCGTTGCGGAGTGGCTCGAGAAAAGGGCTGGGCATCTCTGGCTACCGTCGATGCTTCTGTGTCGAACAAGCGTTATGGGGTTGCCTAAATTTTTTGTATTTGCATAGGGATTTGTGAAAGCAACGGGTTGAGAGGGGTGATAACAGGGGGCTCTTATGGGGGGGGTTAAAAGAAAAACCGCTTATTTGGACCGATCAGGCTTGAAAAGCCATTTGTGTTGATTGCAGTATCCGCGGCCTGAAAAAAGTCTTCATAAAAATTCAGATGTAGATAACGCGCATGCGCGTTATACAAATGTTAGAACATCGGATAAAAAAAGAGGCGCCAAGATGGCAGAAATTGAGATCCCGAGGGAAATCGATAGATTTGTTCTGTACTTCGACACTCCCCGAAGGCAGGTAAATGCTGTTGCACTTGCTACCGCGTTGGTTGGTCTCGCGGACGCGGTTCGTGAGGTCAATGTTCTTCTCAATCCAGGATATCAGGTTGAGGTCGTCGTCGAGGCGCTGGAAGGAGGTAGCTTTCAGGCAATCGTCCGAAGCGTTTACAACACTTCGAAGGACCTATTCGGTTCTGAGCCAGTAAAGAACATCGTATACGGCGTCATCGCCGCATATATCTCCCAGCAAACGCTCGCACCAGACACAGCACCTAAAATCATCGTGCAAGACAATTTGGTTGTGGTCGAGAGCGGCAATGATCGGGTAATAATTCCCAAGGAGGTGTTCGACGCAAAGGATCGCGTTCAAAGAAGCGAGCGGTTCAGATCATCCGTAGGAAACATCGTCGGCGCCGCCACATCAGATTCTAACGTCGTCGGTATTGGCGTTAAGACGCAGCCAGACAAGTCTCGCCCCGACATATATGTGCCAAGAGATAGATTCGCCATATTCGACCAGCGACGCCCGGAGGAGGGAATTCGCGAGGTCGTCGAATTCGCAAATCTCGAGATATCGAGGGCGATCATGGCGCGCGGAAACCGTAAGTGGGAGTTTTTCTGGCGAGGTGTGAAGGTGTCGGCGCCAATACTGGATTCGCGGTTTTTTGACAAGTTCTTCGCTCACGAAATCACTATTGCCCCTGGCGATGTTTTGCGGGTTTCGTTGCGCATTACCCAGAAGCGCCATGAAGACACCGAAATCTATATAAACGAGAAGTACGAGGTTGTAGAAGTCTTCGAGCACATCCCAAAGATGCGCCAAGATGTGTTCTAACAAATGCTTCCAGTCGACGCTCGGAAACCCTCAGCTGTAAGGGACACCCACCCAAGCTGGCAACTTTCACCATAACGACTAAGCTGAGAGCACATCTTTCTGCAACGGATTGCATTGGAGATGACTCGCCCTCGTTCACAGCTGGTGTCGTTGGATACCACGCCGTATTACCACTGCATCAGCCGTTGTGTACGGCGCGCCTTCCTGATGGGCAAGGATGAGCGAGGTCGCAGCTTCGACCATCGCAAAGGCTGGCTCGTCGCTCGCATCAAGTTCCTCGCGGAAATCTTCGCTGTGGATATCGCCGCATATGCGGTGATGAGCAACCATTACCATCTGCTCTTGCATATCGATAAGACACGTGCGGAAACGTGGACTGATGATGAGGTTTGTAGGCGCTGGGGCCGCTTGTACCAGGGGCCAGAGGCAGTAAGGGACACCCACCCAAGCTGGCAACTTTCACCATAACGACTAAGCTGAGAGCACATCTTTCTGCAACGGATTGCATTGGAGATGACTCGCCCTCGTTCACAGCTGGTGTCGTTGGATACCACGCCGTATTACCACTGCATCAGCCGTTGTGTACGGCGCGCCTTCCTGATGGGCAAGGATGAGCGAGGTCGCAGCTTCGACCATCGCAAAGGCTGGCTCGTCGCTCGCATCAAGTTCCTCGCGGAAATCTTCGCTGTGGATATCGCCGCATATGCGGTGATGAGCAACCATTACCATCTGCTCTTGCATATCGATAAGACACGTGCGGAAACGTGGACTGATGATGAGGTTTGTAGGCGCTGGGGCCGCTTGTACCAGGGGCCGGAATTGCTGCAGCGTTATTTGAAGGGTGAGAGGCTGGCCAGCTTTGAACGGGAGGAGCTAAAGGGCTTGCTCGTCGGATGGCGCAAAAGGCTTGCTTGCTTGAGCCACTTCATGGCCTGTTTGAATTACGTCATCGCGCTCCGCGCCAACAAGGAAGATGGATGCACGGGGCGTTTCTGGGAAGGTCGCTTCAAGTCTCAGGCGCTAAAGGATGAAACCGCGTTATTGGCGTGCATGGCCTATGTTGATCTCAATCCCATAAGGGCCGGCATCGCCGAAGATCTCCCGTCCTCCGACTTCACTTCGATCCAGGACCGGATCCAACACGCTGCGCAAGTTACTCCGAAGGCACCCAAACCGAGATTGATGCCCTTCTCTGAGCGCGAGAATCAGAACGGGACTCGAGCCGCCATCCCATTCCGCTTCCGAGATTACTTACAACTGGTGGATTGGTATGGGCGCGCCAAACACGAGAAGAAGCATGGTTTCATCGATGCAAAAAAGCCGCGCTTGCTCGACCAACTAGGCCTGACCGCTGCGCAATGGGAGCTGTTGGATAAGGAGATGGAGAAGGAATCCAACACGCTATTGCACGGATTGGAGAAACTCGAAACTCTCGAGAAGCGAGTCCAACGCAAGGTGGCGTAGTTCCCGCCAAGAGAACTGTCTGGGGACTGGGCAGGAATCGCGCCTGGGCGTCTTTTGTCCGCGAATCAATTCCCTATACGTTTACCTATCAGTTCTGTAGGCCCTGCGCTTTCTTATGATCTGCTCGTGCGAAGGGTGGGTGTCCCCTACTCCGCACTACTCCGCCCACTCATTCGAAAGGTGCGTGTCCCCACTCAGCTCCTCCAACCCAGCTCCTGAGAGAACTTGAATGCAGATAACGCACATGCGCGTTATCCAAGTGTTTGGCGCTTTCAGATCAAGCGAAACTTCCTTCATTGCATCCGCTGATCGGAGTGCTTCTTCCATCTGAGTTCCTGGCTCTTTCGAGTGAAAGCCACAGGCGTTCATGAAAGAAATAGACGAACGCCTGAACCGTGGGCTCGAGTAGACTCAACGTGCACGCCGCAACCAAATCGCCCGTCACCGCATAGGCAACGGATGCTGCCACGGTGATGTGCGTAACGTAGTAGGAGCCTGTTTTCTTCACGGTTGTTTGGTTGTTTCGTATCCAGGCGCTCATGTGAATCACCAAAGGGCTATCTAGGCTTTGGTGCCATTGTGGTAAGTTGCCCAGGCGCCGTGAAATCAGTTGTATCTATCGCAGTAATCGAAGTTTCAGAAGATCCGCCAGCGGAGAGCGTATGTTTGGTAAGCCATGTGGTCGACGTAGTTCTTCTTATCTTGCGATCGGCTGCTCTGCCTTCTTCGTTGGATTTTTTGCCCAAACCGTGTTGGCACAGGATCAAGCCAGCGATTTCGCCGGATGGGCCGAGAGCTGCAGCGATTGGGACGACTGGGACAAGCCTGGTCCGCCTTTCAACATATTCGGGAACACCTACTACGTCGGCACCTGCGGTATCACGGCGATCCTGATAACGGGTGATGCAGGACACGTGCTGATTGATGGGGGCACAGAAGCCGGGGCCGACGTCATCGCAGCCAACATCCAGACACTGGGCTTTTCGCTACAGGATGTGAAGTTACTACTCCATAGCCACGAGCATTTTGACCATGTGGGTGGCATCGCCAAATTGCAGCAGCTTACGGGGGCATCTCTGCTCACCTCGGCGGAGGCTGCGCCGGTCCTGCGCACCGGCGTAGCTGCTGAATCTGATCCTCAGGCAGGCATGCTCGAACCCTTCCCAGGAACGAGGGTCGATCGGATCGTGGCAGAGTACGAAGTCGTGCAGCTGGGTACCTTGTCACTCACACCCGTGGCAACGCCAGGACACACACCAGGCGCGCTCACCTGGCAGTGGCTGTCCTGCGAAGCAGAAAATTGCCAGTCCATCGTTTACGCGGATAGCCTCTCGCCGGTAAGCAGTGATTCGTACCGTTTCAGTGATCACCCCACATACGTCGATGCCTATCGGGCAGGCCTACAGAAGGTGGCCGAGCTTGACTGTTCCATCCTACTGACTCCCCACCCATCGGCTAGCGATATGCGCCAGCGTCTTTCCTCGGGGGAAGGACTGGTACAAGCGGATGGCTGCCGCCGCTACGCTGAAAAAATTTCCGGTTCGCTGGATGCGCGCATCGCACGGGAAACGGACGACTAGAGGTTGATACTCTCCCCGCTCCTCTGCCCCCCCCTGAAGGTGGGTGTCCCCTGCATACCATCCTTGTCCCCACCCAGCTTCCTAAGGTGGGTGTCCCCTCACACACTCTCACCCCCAGCTTCCTACGGTGGGTGTCCCCTCACACACTCTTAAGGTGGGTGTCCCCTCACACGGTGGGTGTCCCCTACACACATAACCCTACATCAGCTATTTCCCTGATATCCGCATCCGGGATTGCGGCGTTAGGCTACCTGGCGTTCCCGAATGAAGCTCGGGCAACCCTGCCAATGACAAGGAGAGCAAGTAATCGCCTCAAACCGCGCTACCGCATCCGTAGGCTGATGACCATCGATGCCCGTGCCTGCCAAGCGCCAGGATCCGTAGCTATTCAATTAGAAGGTGGGCGAGGAATGGGGCATCCCAGTACTGTCCTAAAAAACACAACAACAAAAGAGAGTGAACCCATGGAACCAACCTTCGTCCTCGATGAAACCGCCGTCTATCCCCTGCTGATATTGGCTTTGGCCTCTGTGTCCTACATTCGAAGCGTGCCTTATCCGAAGCTGCTTCAGGCGGTCAAGGATACGCCTAGGGGTACCAAGGTCGATTGGAAGATTCCCACTCAGACCATCATCCTGGACATCATGCAGCTGGTCCTGGTTGCGTTGGGCGTGGTGCTGATGGGCAGGAATCTGTTTTGGGGCGCTCGATACGATCGGATGGTCGTATGGGCGTACTTCCTGTTGGTCTGCGTGTTCATGGCCTTTCATTTGGTGGTCAACGTGCGCGGTATATGGAAGTCCTTCGGATATTTTGGCAGTCCGAAAGGGTAGCAAGGCGAATCTCGAACCGATGGCAGGAAATGCGTACGAAAACGAATGCGGGCACAGCGAGAGGGCATGTAGATGACATCTGATGTCACCGATGACGATGGGAAGCCGGACGAGGATGAACAGGACGATTACGTACTCCTGGCTCAGATAAGTCATGGGCATCAGGAAATCAAAAAGAATAGATCGCGGGTGATCTTCGCCTTTCTTGCCAACGGTGTGGTCAGGACGACGCTGGTTCTTGCCGGGGCGGCATGCGGTTACTTTTCCGTGACGGCGCAACCCGGCAGCTTCATTCAGTCGCTCCTGGCGAACGTGGCAGCTGGAATCGGCGTGTTCGTTGCAGCAGCGCCGGTGCTGAGAGCGGCACGTCGTAGTCCTGGACATACCGCCTTGCTGGGATTGCTTATCGCCACTGCGCTTCTGGCGGCAGCCTATGTCAGCGGTTCTGCTACACAACCCGTGCTGCTCAGCGGCGGCTGCGGCGTGTTGCTGCTGCTCGCGCTGGATCTGAACGTGGCGCAATGGTTGGATGCTGCGTCGAGGTCTGAAAAGGCAGCGAGGGAAAAACTATATGAGGCGATAAGGAAAGTGGGGACAGCCGAGGGTGCGCTCGACTACAAATACGCACTCCATGACCATTTGAATCTACCAAGAGATTACGAGTTCTCGCTCTTTCCCAAAGGCACGAAGTTTTTCGATGACGTTGGCGGAAACACTTCAGACGATGATTAGAATCTCCCCAACAGGCGCCGCACCCGATGCATCCCGTAGTGCCAACTCGCTTCGGGGGGCATGTAAGTTAGAAAGCGCCATGTAATCGGTGAACCCAACATGGGATGTCGGGTCTTATGTTGAACTCGGAGATCGTCATCGGAATTCGCGGCGCTCGCCCCAACCTGCGTAGCCCGATGGAGTCACGACTCACGCGTTGACACATCGGTTTTGAGAGCAAGGCTTTCTTTAGGAGTCTGCAATGCCGGAAGTGAACAAACCTTCCCTGAAACGCTCGATCAATCCCATGCCCGACTTCGTGCGGCAGGCGCTCGAGGAACATGGCCTCATGGACGCGTACAACGCACGTCCTCCCTATCAGCGTAATGACTATCTCGGTTGGATCGGTCGCGCCAAACTCGATTCGACACAGCAGAAGCGTCTGCAACAGATGCTCGATGAACTGCGCGAAGGATCGAAGTACATGAACATGCCGTGGAACGGCAGTCGGCAGAGTCGTTTACGTTGAGCCATCGAGCAGGGTCGTATAAAGAGCATGCCCTGGCTGGATGCAATCGGGACTTGAAGGCAAAGAATTGCGTCACTATCTACGCTGGCCCCTGGTTCTGATTCGGTAATGCTATGCACCTCTACATCGTTCACGGCTACGCGGCTTCACCCAACGATCATTGGTTCCCATGGCTCAAGAATGAGCTCGAGAAACGAGGAACAACCGTTTCCATAATCAATCTCCCTGCACCGGACGCGCCGCAACCCGAGGCGTGGCAGCGCACGCTGGAGCGTGAGATCACCGAATTGAACGAAGACACCTACTTCGTCGCGCACAGTCTTGGTTGTCTTGCCTTGCTCAGATTTCTGGAGAGTCGCAGTGCCGATACCAAGGTGGGTGGCTACGTGCTGGTGTCGGGCTTCAACGCGCCGCTCTCGATCCTGCCGCAGTTGGATGGCTTCCATAAGCCCGATCTCGATTATGACAAGCTGATGCAGATGACGAACCAGCGAACCGTCATTGCGGCGCGCGACGACACCATCGTGCCCTTCATGCTCAGTCAGGAGTTGGCGCACTTTCTCGATGCCAGGTTCATCGCGGTCGAACGTGGCAATCACTTCATGGCGAGCGATGGCTTTACCGAGTTTCCGCTGGTGCTCGATGCACTCGGGCAAGGCAACTAGCGCATCGTTTCAACCTTGCAGTGCCTGGGACTTCGCGAGTGGTGGAGGTATTGCACGCATCCTCGCAACAAAAAATCACATTTGTGCGTCGATGCGCCAAGTCCGCGTATCGATGGTGCCATCGAAGGCCTTTAGCCCTTTTCAATCCCGGCCGTAGATGGCAAAGTTCGGCGCCACGATCGACTGCCTCAGAACTGCAAGAGCGATCCCCGGAATGGTGCTCAGATGACCGACGTGGTGCGTAGCTCCGATTGCGGTAATTCACCCAAGAACAAGCTCGCCGAGGACATCGCGATTGCGATGGAAGTGGCGGATGTCGCGTTTCTGACGCCGTTCTTCGATGCAAGCACCGCGTGGCGTCGTCCAGATGGCGAACGGATCGGCGCTGCGGCGATCATCGAAACCCTGCGGACAGCGAAACCGCCTTCACGCGTGGAAGTGGAACATGCGCTTTCGCATGGACGAGTCGGTGCCGTGAGTGGTAGTCGCAAGGTCGGCCGTGCCGAGGAGCGCTTCTGTCACGTCATCGAGTTCAGTTCGGTGAAATGCACGGGTATCAGAAAAATCGATTCCTACCGGGATTCGACCTGAGGGGTTGAATCATCGTTCAGCTGAGGCAGCGTCTAAAGTCATCATCGAGGCAGCCGATACCGTTCTACGGGTTGATCCAAAGCAAATGCTCGCCTTCGTGCGGGGAAGGCGGCGACCGAGAAACTGACTTTCCGGAAAGGTTTTGGAATAACTTTGTTGCCAGTTCTCCATGGCAGATCAAGAAAAGAATTAACTTCGTCGGTTATGGCATCGCGTATTGCTTCCTGCTTTTGTGGCCAGCTGCAAATCGAGGTTCAGGGTGAACCTTTGGGGGTACATGTTTGTCACTGTGTCGTTTGTCAGAGACGAACGGGCAGTGCCTTCGGCTATCTGGCGAGTTTCGCCGCGCCGTTCAAGGTGATCGGCACCGCCAACGTCTACAGCTGGTCCGATGAACAGGGCGACAGCTTCACCTCACGCTTCTGCCCCACCTGCGGCAGCACCGTGTTCTCCACCTATTGCGGAGATCCCAAGTTCGTCACCGTCGAAGTCGGCTCCTTCGCCGACAACGCCTTCCCGCCTCCGCAGAAGTCCCTCTACGGCAAGAACAAGCACGGCTGGGTGCAGCTGCCCGCCGCAGTGGCGCACTACGAGGCCCACGAAGGCTAGGTCCGCACAGCCCGAATAGGCTCTCCCTACAGAGCGACACCGGTAAATCCCCGATAGACAGCACCGGGCTGGCCCTCCTATTTTGAGCCCTCGACTCGAGCTCTTCCCTGATTGGTTGCGGGAGGATCGCGAGCAACGCGGTGCCGACGGCATCGGCACCGGAATGCAAACCTCCAGATGCGACCGAGTGTGATCAGTCATGGTTGAGCCGACCTTCCTTGCGCCGGGCAGGAAACCGAGCGATGAGCAGAAGCAGCAGTTGAAGGACGATGCTGCGTTCTACTACGACCTCGCCAAGTTCGAAGTGCAGGCGATCGCGCAGCGCAATCAGATCCTGTTGGTGTTCCAGTCGATGCTGTTTGCCGCGCTGGGGGTGGCCATCGGCAAGGAGGAATTGTTCTTCCCCTTGTGGCTGCTGATGGCGCTCGGCATCACTGCCTGTCTGCTGTGGCTATACCTCAACGCACTGACGCGTAGTCAGGAATGCAAGGCGATGGAAGAGTTGGAGAAGGTCGATCCGCGCGTGGCCATCGTGCTATCGGCCAGAGCGAGCTCCAAGCTGCTGTCACTGGGTAGCGTTTCCAAGATCGTGGCCTTCGGTTTCCCGTCGCTCGTGCTGCTCACCTGGCTGGTGCTGCTCTACTTCTATGGCTTCGCTGGAGCATAGTGGCGAAGGCGGAGCTACGTTCCGGCCCCAAGCTCCGCTACACTTTTCCAACGTAATTTGTGGTCTTCGGCGTAGTCTCTCCCCAAAACTTTCCTCGCCCTTCGCATGGCTCATCGCGCGCCCGTCATTCTCGTTCCCTACACCCCGACGTGGCGTGAGCGCTTTCATGAGGAACGCAGGATCTTGGCCGAGGTATTGCCGCAGCACTTCGTGATCGAACACATCGGCAGTACTGCGGTCGTGGGGCTCGCCGCCAAGCCCATCATCGACATCATGATCGGCGCGAACTCGCTTGCGGAAATCGAGCAAGTGATTCCGGCGCTGGAAAGGCTCGGTTACGAATATCTGCCGCAGAACGAAGCCGCGATTCCCGAGCGTCGCTTTCTCGCCAAACCCATCGTGCGGCCGCGCCACTTTCACCTGCATTGCGTGGTCCTGGGTGAGAAGTTCTGGCAGGAACATCTGGCGTTCCGTGATCGTTTGCGTGCAGATCCTGCTCTTGCGAAGGAGTACGTAGCCTTGAAGCTGCGCCTCGCACAGCAGTTCGGTGACGATCGCGCCGGCTACACCGAAGCGAAGAGCGGGTTCATCCTCGAGGTAGTAAGAGAGGCAATGACAAGGTCCAGTAACCATTAGCCGCCGGGCGCCAAAATTTTTTGGGAAAGAAATGTCGATCCGCGCCCATGCCGTTCGACTCTAGGAAGCCAATCCAACACAAAGGAGTTCGTTCATGCGTTTCATCATCACGGCACAGGCGGGAGAGAACCGCGCTTCATCGAGTGCGGCAGAAGGTTTGAACGCGGACCTCATCACCGCCTACATGCGATTCACCGAAGAGATGCACAAGGCCGGCATCCTGGTGGCCTCCGAAGGTCTGACGCCGGGTGCGCCCGGAGCGCGCATCGCCACTGCCAACGGCAAGCGTTTCGTGGTCGATGGTCCTTTCCCCGAATCGAAGGAACTCGTTGGGGGCTTCTATGTGATCGACGTCGATTCACTCGAAGAAGCGATCAGTTGGGCCCTGCGTGCGCCAACGGGTCTGGGTACCGACGACATCCTCGACGTACGTCGCCTCACGGGTGCCGACGACCTGCCTGCGGAAGTGCTGCAGATCATCGAAGCAGCGGCACCCACGTGGAGCAAGGCGGTATTCACCGCGAACAGGAAGGCGTAGGAACACGCCATGAAAGAAACACCGCTGCGCACACCGGATGATCGTTATCTGGTCGTGCGCGGCCGGTTGTGGCGCAGCGCCAATCCGCATCTATCCGCTATCGAACGCGAAGCGCTGGTGCGGCAACTCATGGTGGCGCGGCGTGCGGTGAAGTCGGCGCGCGACGCGCAAGATGAAAAGGCCCTGCGCGCCGCGCGTGCAGCCGTGCATGAGGCCAAGGTGGCCTTGGGAGAGCGTGGCCCCGTATGGTGGAACGATGGTGCCAAGGACTACAACCGCCATCTGGTCAAGAACAGCCCCTATGCCGACTGGTATGCAGCACAGCAGCAACCGTAGCCCATGCATGCACGGGTTCTGCAAATTCGCCAAGCCTCGTTATACTGCGTGCTTTGTTCGTGCCAGAGGCTTGGAACCGATTGCGGATGAAGATCGAAACAGCCACCAAGGAAGACCACGCCCGTTTGCTCGAAGTCTGGGAAGCATCGGTGCGCGCCACGCATGACTTCCTGAAAGAAGAAGATCTGCTCGCGCTCAAGCCACTCCTGCGCGATCAGTACTTCGATGCGGTCGATCTGAGTCTGGCGCGCAACGATGCCGGCGAGATCGTCGGTTTCTGCGGCGTACACGAAGACAGGATCGAGATGTTGTTCGTGGCCCCGGAACATCGTGGCACCGGTGTCGGCACGATGTTGGCGCTGCACGCCATCACCTCCAAGGGTGCGACGAAAGTGGATGTGAATGCGCAGAATCGGCAGGCCTTGGGCTTCTACGAACATCTCGGCTTTTGCGTAGTGGGCCATTCACCTACCGATCCGCAAGGCAAACCCTATCCGCTCCTGCACATGGCGCTCACCGGCAGCTCGATGTTCGTCGAAGATCTCGCCGTCAATTCCTGAATCAGCAAGCTCAGCCGTTGCCAGCGTCAGGCGGCGGTTTGAGACCCTTCTCTCAATCTTGTGCTCGGCTTTCGTGCCGCTCGTGGAAAGTCCGCTATTCTGACTGCTCATGCATCAGGGAGGAGGCCTTATGCGTTACGCCAAGCCATGCGCGGTCGCATCGATCGCGTTACTTCTCGCTGCGTGTTCCGACACCGGCAACGAAACAAGCGATGAGGCGGCACTCACGACCGTCGACGCACAGTTGCAGGATCAGAACATTCCCGATCAGTGGTTGGGTCGTTGGTTCGGTCCCGAAGGTACCTATCTCGCCATCACGAAGGATGGTCCCGGCTACATGGTGGCAATCTCCGATCTGGATGGTCCCCAATATTTCCGCGCGAGCGCGGACGGTGCTGCCTTGCGCTTCGAACGTAACGGCGTGGTCGAAACCATCACCGCCACCGATGGTGAAGCCACCGGCATGAAGTGGCTGCTCGAAAAGAACGACTGTCTCACGATCAAGAGCGGCGAAGGTTTCTGTCGCGATTAACGAGGAGCGAGCCGTGCGTTCACTCACGCAAGATTGGTGGAGCTTGCTCTTCTGGCTGTTGCTCACCTTCGTCGCGGGGGCAGTCGGTGCCATCGCATCGAGCGATGCGCCCGAGTTCTATCTGCAATTGCAGAGGCCGGATTGGGCGCCACCTGCGCGGCTCTTCGGTCCCGTGTGGTCCACGCTCTACTTTTTGATGGCGATCGCAGTGTGGTTGGTGTGGCGCGAGCGACGTCTGCATGCTGGCATTTTGCCGTACGCACTCTATGTGGCGCAGTTGGCTGTCAATGCGTTATGGTCGTGGCTTTTCTTCGCTTGGCATCAGGGCCAGTTGGCGTTCATCGAAGTACTGGTGTTGTGGGCGCTGATCGTGGCGACGATGTGCAGTTTCAGAACGATCAAGCCGCTGGCGACGTGGTTGTTCGTGCCGTATCTGGCCTGGGTGAGTTTTGCCGCTGCGCTCACGTACGCGACATGGCAGTTGAATCCCGAGTTGCTCTAGCTCGGACACATAGGGAAAGAAAATGCTGCGCTTCATCGGCAACGTTCTGTGGTTTCTGCTCGGCGGGATCTTCATGGGGCTGGCGTGGTGGCTGGTGGGCGTGCTTGCCTTCATCACCATCGTCGGCATTCCCTGGGCAAGGGCCTGTTTCGTGATCGGTCAGTTCACGTTCTTCCCCTTCGGCAAGGAAGCGATCAATCGTCGTGAGCTAACGGGCCGCGGTGACATCGGCACCAGTGTGTTCGGCACCATCGGCAACATCGTGTGGTTCCTCTTTGCCGGACTATGGCTCGCCATCGGCCACGTGCTTTCCGCAGTAGCCACTGCCATCACCATCATCGGCATTCCCTTCGCCATTCAGCATCTCAAACTGGCAGGCATCGCCTTGGCACCGATCGGCAAGACCATCGTGGATAAGGAAGTGGCGGGTCTCGCGCGGCGTGTCAGCGCCGCGGATACCTTGTCGCGTTTTCGCAATGATTGAGTTGGATTTCAGGGATGGAAGTCATGGAAATCAGAAGCACTCCCTCTTTCGAAGCACTGCAAAGAGCACGTGAACCGCTGGCGTCGCTGCAACGCAAGAGCGAGAAGGCGAAGCAGAAGCTCCGCCCCGGCAGCTGGCAATACGCAAGAATGGAAGACACTCTGCGCGCATTGCGGCTCATCGACTGCCTGCTGCAAGGCTCTGCCGATCCTTCGCAGATCGATGCCTATGAACTCGACACCACCCGCCTGACACTGAACAGTCTCATCACCATCGCCGAGAAGAATCTCGAGAAAACTCCCACCGGCACGTCGCAGTATTCATTGCTCGTCAATCGACTCCACGCGCTACAAACCGCGCAGCAGCTGCTCGACTCCGATCCCGCGCAGGGATGAGTGGCATTAATCCGTTTCATCCCACGTTCGACGTTCCCCAACATCGCAGCGCTGGTGTGAGCACGGTCAGCCGCACCTTGCGCTCGAGTCCGCAATCCGCCTCGCCTGCCGCAAATGTTGCTCTCGATTCCTCTTTCGACCGTGGGAGAGGAATTTTTTTCTTCTGGCGGTGTCCGTTTGTGTGACGAACCACGAACGGCGGCCATGCGACTCTTCACGATCGGCTTCACTCAGAAAAGTGCGCAGCAGTTCTTCGCGCTGCTACGGCAGCCGGGGCTGCGCCGGGTGATCGACGTCAGGCTCAACAACACGTCGCAACTCGCGGGTTTCGCGAAGCAGGATGATTTGCGCTTCTTCCTGCGGGAGCTGCTCGATCTCGAGTACGTGCATCTGCCGCTGTTGGCGCCGACGCAAACCATGCTCGATGCCTATCGCAAGCTCGGTGGTTCGTGGGAGCGCTATGCGGCGGACTTTGCCGCGCTGTTGCAGGAGCGTCGCATCGAGGAGGCCTTGCAACGCGAACTGCTCGATGGCGCATGCCTGCTCTGCAGCGAGGCGAAGCCGCAGCAGTGTCATCGGTTGTTGGTGGCGGAGTACTTGAACGAGAAGTGGGGAGGAATCGAGATCCGGCACCTGTGAGTTGCCGGATCTCTGCGTTGCTCAGCGGCGCGTCTGCATGATGTTCAGCCCCTTCAGCACGTTGAGTGCTTCGTTGAGCTGATAGTCGGCAACCAATACGTCTTCGGCACTGATGGCCGGACGTGGCGTTGCCGGCGGCGTCACTTCCGGCGTATCGACTGCTTCGTCTGCTTCGATCTCGGCCTGGTCGCGGGTTTCGATGTGACGGTTGAGATCGGATTCGCGATAGGTGGTGAGACTGTCGGGAATGCGCGTCACCTGACCGCGATGCACCGTGATGTCGGGCTCGATGCCGCGCGCCTGGATCGAGCGGCCACTAGGCGTGTAGTAGAGCGCCGTGGTGAGCTTGATGGCGCGGTTGCTCGCCAGTGGCAGCACGGTTTGTACCGATCCTTTGCCGAAGCTGCGCGTGCCGATGATGATGGCGCGATGATGATCCTGTAGTGCGCCGGCCACGATTTCCGATGCGGAAGCCGAACCACCGTCGATCAACACGACGAGCGGCACACCACGGCTCGGGTCATCCGCATTGGCGTCGAAGCGCAGATCGGCACCGGGCACGCGGCCCTGCGTGTAGACGATCAGCCCTTCGGTGAGGAAGGCATCCACCACCTGCGCGGCAGCCTGCAACACACCACCGGGGTTGTTGCGCAGATCCAGTACCAAACCTTTCAGCGGCTGCTGTTCTTCGTGCAGCTTGCCGAGCGCATCCACCACTTCGTTGCCCGTGTTGGCGGAGAACTGCGAAATGCGGATGTAGCCGTAACCGGGTTCGAGCGCACGATAACGAATGCTGCGCGCCTTGATGATTTCGCGGGTGACAGTGATCTCGAAGGGCTCGGGCACGCCTTGGCGCAGGATGGTCAGCGTGATGTTGGAGCCGGGCGGCCCCCGCAAGAGTTCCGAAGTATCGGCCAACGTGACATCACCGGTCGGTTTGCCGTCGACCTTGATGATGAGGTCTCCGGCCTTCACACCGGCGCGTTCGGCGGGCGAGCCGTCCATCGGTGCGATGATCTTGATGAAACCGTTCTCGATGCCGACTTCGACACCGAGGCCACCGAATTCACCGGTGGTGGTTTCCTGCAATTCGTCGTAGTCGTCGCCGGCGAGATAGCTCGAGTGCGGGTCGATGCCGGCGAGCATGCCCTTGATGGCGTTTTCGAGCAGTGTCTTGTCGTCGATCGGTTCGACGTAGGCGCTGCGGATCTGATGCAGTACCTGCGCGAAGATGCGGATGTCGTCGAGCGGAAGCGGTTGATTGTCGTCGTTGCCTGCGGGCAGCGCCACCACACCGTGCGGATCGAGCGCGGGACCGTCGATGGGCGCTTGCTCATCGAGGGCGGGCAATTCGTCGAGAATGGGAGTGTCTTCGTCGGCTGCCTGCAGCGATGCGGCGAACAAGGCGCAGCACAAGGACAAAGTGGATACGGCGAAGGGCAGGCGAGCACGCAGTTTCATGACAACCTCCTGGGGAGTCTGATAGCCCCGCTAGGAGCGGCCAGCATAGGCTGCTCAATTGCGGGGGCGCAACCAGCGGGCGGGATCTTCGGCGCGGCCGTTGTGACGCATTTCGAAATACAGACCGCTTTGCGATTGGCCACCAGTATTGCCGACGGCGGCGACCACTGCGCCGCTGTTCACCCATTCACCGACAGCCTTGTAGAGCTCCTGATTGTGCGCGTAGAGGCTCATGTAACCATCGCCGTGGTCGATGATCAAGAGCAGGCCGGAGCTGCCGAACCAATCTGCAAATACCACTCGGCCGTGATAGACGGCGTGTACTTCGGTGCCGGCGGGAGCGGCGATGGTCATGCCTTCCCAGGTGAGATCGCCCAGTTCATGCCGGCTGCCGTAGCGACGTGTGACACGGCCTTCGACCGGCCACGGCAACTTGCCGCGGAAAGCCGTGATGGGTTCATCGGAGCCATCGAGCGGCAATTCGGTAATCGAGCGCCGTAATTCCTCCATCAGCACTTCGATTTCGACGCGCTGCATCTCCAATCGCTCCAATTCCGCACCACCCTTGGCGAGGGCGCTGTCGAGCGAGGCCAATACCTTTTCGCGTTCGGCCTGTGCGTTGGCCAATTCGCGTTCACTCTTGCTCAGCTCGGCTTGGCGTTCCTGCAATTCACCGAGTTCTTCGTCGATGCTGCTGCGCACTTCATCCAGCCGCGCGAGATTCGCAGCGTAACCGCTGATGAGTTCGGCACGGGCCTTGGAGAGATAACCGTGATAGCGCAAGAGCCGCGCGGCATCCTGCGGCTGTTGCTGATTGAGGAGCAGTTTGAGACTCGACTGGCCGCCGCGGCGTGCGGCCTGCCGCAGATAGTCGGCGACGAGATCCTGTTGTTCGGCGCGCGCGGCTTCGAGACGTTCCGCTTCTTGGCGCAGAGTATTCAAGCGATTCTCGGCGAGGGCGAGATCCTGCTGGATCTCCTGCAGCTCGCTGCGCACGGTGCTGATGCGGCGTTCGGCCGTTTCCAGCTGCTTCTGCACTTCGCTGCGTTCACGACGTTTCGCCGCGAGCTCGGCCTTGGTGTTGTCGATGGCCTTGATGATGCGCGCCAGCTCTGCTTCGTTCGCGTCCTGAGCGGCATTGATGCCGACAGGAGGCAGCAGCAGGCAGAGCAGGGCGAAGCTGGAAGGCAGGAAGTGGCAAGGCGGCCTGCCGTGTTTCATCTCAGCTGAACCGCACCAGCGCGCGGCCGGTCATTTCGGCGGGCTGCGGCAGACCCATTACGGCCAGCATGGTCGGTGCGACGTCGCACAGCGAACCATCGGGCAGAAGTTCCGCCTTGCGCGCCCCCACGTAGATCAGCGGCACGGGGCCGTTGGTGTGCGAGGTCATGGGTTGGCCGCTTTCGGGATCCAGCATCTGTTCGCAGTTGCCGTGGTCGGCGGTGATGAGGCAGGTGCCATTCACTTCGGCCAGCGCATCGAGGATGCGGCCGATGCAGGTGTCCACCACTTCCACTGCCTTGATCGCGGCTTCGAGCACACCGGTGTGGCCCACCATGTCGCCGTTGGCGAAGTTGCAGATGATGGCGTCGAACTCGCGGTTCTTGATCGCAGCCACCAGTTTGTCGGTGACTTCGACGGCGCTCATCTCGGGCTTGAGGTCGTAGGTCTGCACCTTCGGCGAAGGTACGAGGATGCGTGTTTCGCCGGGATATTCCTGTTCACGGCCACAGCTGAAGAAGAAGGTGACGTGCGCGTACTTCTCGGTTTCGGCGATGCGCAGCTGTGTCTTGCCGAGCTTGGACAGATATTCGCCCAGGCCGTTGTCGAGGTTCTCGGGACCATAGGCGATGTCGCCCGGCAGGTTGGCGGCGTATTCGGTGAGCATCACGAACTTGCTCAGCTTGGGCTGACGGCGTTCGAAGCCGTTGAAGTCGGCGCCGACGAAGGCCTGGCTGAGTTCACGCGCGCGGTCGGCGCGGAAGTTCATGAAGACCACGGCGTCACCGTCTTCGATGCGCACGGGCTTGGCATCGGCGGCGTGGATCACCGTGGGTTTGACGAATTCGTCGTTCTCACCGCGTTCATAGGCGGCAGCGAGGGCGTGCACTGCGTCGCTGTCGTGATATTCGGCTTGGCCTTCGACGATGGCGTTCCAGGCCGCCTGCACGCGATCCCAGCGCTTGTCGCGGTCCATGCCGAAGAAGCGACCGCCGATGCTGGCGATGCTGCCGCAGCCGAGGTCCTGGAAGAGTTGGGTGAAGCGTTTCAGCGAAGGCTCTGCGGCGCGCGGCGGCGTGTCGCGGCCATCGAGCAGCGCGTGCAGCGCGATCTTGCGGCAGCCCTTGTCGGCGGCGAGCTTGATCATCGCGGCGATGTGATCTTCGTGACTGTGGATGCCGCCTTCGGAGAGCAGGCCCAACACATGCAGCGTGCCGCCGTTCTGCAGCACCGCATCCACCGCACCGTTGAGAGCAGGGTTCTTGAAGAAACCGCCTTCTTCTATCTCTTTATTGATGCGAGTGAGGCTCTGATACACCACGCGGCCGGCGCCGAGGTTCATGTGGCCGACCTCGGAGTTGCCCATCTGCCCATCGGGCAGGCCCACCTTCATGCCGGAGGTGTGGATCAGCGTATGGCTGGCCTCGCGCATGAGCCGGTCCCAGACCGGGGTATTGGCGATGGCGATGGCATTGTGGTCGGCGTCGAGGCGGTGGCCCCAGCCGTCCAGGATCAGAAGAACGCTGGGGCCTTGAGTACTGGTCATGGATTGTTACTGCGCAAGGGCGGAAAACGATGGGCCCGGATTCTAAAGAGACCCCGCAGGTGAATCCAGAGCCGGCACTGACTTATGCAGCCGGGCTGTGTATACTCCCGCGCTCCCTGCGGCCTGCTCAGGCCCAGGGACCGGCATCCACACGAATTCCCGCATGGCCCGCTTCATAGAATTTCTCGTCGATCACTGGATTTTGTCCGGCCTCTGGCTGGCGTTGTTCACGACCCTGATCGTTTACATCAATGCCAAAGCCGGCAAACGCCTGAGTCCGCAACAGGCGACGCTGGTGATCAACCGCGAAAACGGCGTCGTGCTCGACGTCCGTGAGCACAAGGATTTCGAGCGTGGCCACATCGTGGGTGCCATCAACATTCCGCTCGCCAAACTGGCGGAACGTGTGGTGGAGCTCGACAAAAAGAAAGAGCTGCCCATCATCGTGGTGTGCCAGACGGGCCACAGTGCCGGTGAAGCCGTGAAGATTTTGCAGGACCGCGGCTATCCCAACGTCAGCAGGATGGCCGGCGGCATGACGGAATGGCATGTGCAGGGACTTCCTGTCGTGCGCTGAACCACTAGACCAAAACTCAAAGACACAGGTGACCCATGGCAGACGAGAACGACATCCAGGCAACGCAACCCGCTGATGCCGCCCAACAGCCGGCAGTACGCTTCAGCGTGCAGCGCATCTACGTGAAGGATTCTTCCTTCGAGGCGCCGGATACGCCGGATTCCTTCCGCCGTCCCTATCAGCCGCAGATCAACTTCACGATCAACAACCGCAGCAAGAAGATCGAAGAAGGCATCTTCGAAGTGGTGCTGCGTTTGACCGCCGACGTCAAACAGGACAACAAGACCGTGTTCCTGGTTGAAGTACAGCAGGCTGGCGTGTTCGAAGTGGCCGGCCTCGAAGGCGAGCGTCTGGAACAGGTGCTGAGCATTACCTGCCCGTCCATCCTGTTCCCCTATGGCCGCGAGGCCATCGACGCCCTCGTGACCAAGGGCAGCTTCCCTCCACTCATGCTCGCTCCGATCAACTTCGAAGCCGTGTACGCGCAGGCCAAGCGCAACCAGCAGGCGGCTCCCGCCGAGCAGGTTCCGAATCCGAGCGAAGCCAACTAAGGTTTACGTCTCGCTTCTTCATCACGACCCCTCTTCGGGCAACCGCGGAGGGGTTCGTGTTTTTGGGGGTGGCCTCGCTTTCGCCGTTCAAGGGCAAGGGCAGGTGCAGTGTCGTCGACATCCCCGATTGGGCTTCGTCTTCGGTTCGGCCCAATCTACGAAAGCTGAACCGACGCGCATCACTCGACTTCGCGTTCACTCCCAACTCAACGGCCGCGCGCCGGCGAAATCCAATTGACGCCACGCTTCGTACACCGCCACGGCCACGGCATTGGACAGATTCACGCTGCGTCCCTGCGGCTGCATCGGCAAGGTGAGCACTGCGGTCACGGCCGCATCTTCACGAATCTCATCGGGCAAACCGCGGCTTTCGGGGCCGAAGAGGAGATAGTCGCCTGCTTCATAACGCACGGCGGTGTAGGAACGCGTGCCCTTGGTGCTGAAGGCGTAGAGATGACGCGGTTGGGTCTTGGCGAGGAAGTCCTGCCAATTCTTGTGCACCTGCATGGTGGCGTACTGGTGATAGTCGAGGCCGGCGCGGCGCAGCGAGGCTTCATCGAGGCTGAAGCCGAGCGGTTCGATCAGATGCAGCGTGGCACCCGTGTTGGAGGAGAGACGGATGATGTTGCCGGTATTCGGCGGAATCTCCGGCTCATAGAGCACGATGTTGAGCACGGCGGGTCATGGTAAGGCCAATGGGGCCCGCAGTATCCAGACCCGCCCCGCGCGATTCAAGCGTCAATCGTCTTCGTCGTCGTGGGCATCGTTGCCACCCATGCCCAGCTCCTTGATCTTGCGCGTGAGTGTGTTGCGACCCCAGCCCAACAGTTCCGCCGCATCGCGTTTGCGGCCACCACTGTGCTTGAGCGCCACTTCGATCATGCATTTTTCGAAGATCGGCGTGGCCTGCTGCAGGATGCCGGTGTGACCGAGGCTCAGTTCCTGATCGGCCCAGTGCTTGAGGTTCTGCACCCAGTTGCCTGCCACCGGATTGTCGCCCGAGGGCTTGATGAATTCTTCGGGCAGGTCGCTGATGAAGATCTCGCGGCCCGACGCCATCACCGTGATCCAGCTGCAGAAGTTCTCGAGCTGACGCACGTTGCCCGGCCAGGGCAGGTTGCAGAGGAACTTGGTGGTTTCGGGGCGCAGCATCTTCTTCTCCACCCCCATCTGCTGGGCGGCCTTGCGCAGGAAGTGTTCGCAGAGTGCCGGAATGTCTTCGCGACGGTCGGCCAGACGCGGCAGGTGAATCGGAATCACGTTGAGACGATGGAACAAGTCTTCGCGGAAGAGATGTTCCTTCACGCGCTGCTCGAGGTTCTGGTGCGTTGCCGCGATCACGCGCACGTCGGTCTTGATCGGGCTGAGACCGCCGACGCGATAGAACTCGCCGTCCGACAACACGCGCAACAATCGCGTCTGCGTTTCCATCGGCATGTCGCCGATCTCGTCGAGGAACAACGTGCCGCCGTGGGCCTGTTCGAAACGACCGACGCGCATCTGCGTGGCACCGGTGAAGGCGCCTTTTTCATGACCGAAGAGTTCAGATTCGATCAGGTCCTTCGGAATTGCCGCCACGTTGAGCGGTACGTAGGGTTTGTCGGCGCGCGGGCTGTGCTTGTGCAGTGCCTGCGCCACGAGTTCCTTACCGGTACCGGACTCGCCCTTGATCAGCACGGTGATGTTCGAATGCGACAGTCGACCGATGGCGCGGAACACCTCCTGCATCGAAGGGGCTTCGCCGATGATTTCCTTCGGCTCCACCACGGGCAGCGGTTTGACGTCGCCCTTGGCTTCCTTGGAATGCTTCACCGCACGTTCGGCCACGGCCACCGCATCGTTGACGTCGAAGGGCTTGGGCAAATATTCGAAAGCGCCGCGTTTGTATGACTTCACTGCGCTGCTCAGGTCTGAGTGCGCCGTCATGATGATCACCGGCACTTGCGGATAGGTGTCCTGCACTTCGGCTAGCACTTCCAGACCGTCGGTCCCGGGCATGCGGATGTCGCTGATGATGGCGTCCGGCTGCGTGACCTTCAGACGCTCGAGCAGGGCATCACCGGAATCGAAGCTCTCGCTGTTGAAACCGGCCTTGTCGAAGGATTTTTCCAACACCCAACGAATTGAGCGATCGTCGTCTACTATCCAAATGGTGTCTTTGGTCATGCGTAGTCACCTGCAGGCTCATTGAGCGGTAGGGAAAGAATGAAGCAGGTCTTGCCGGGCTGGCTTTCGCACTCGATCAAGCCCCGATGGTTTTTGAAGATGTTCTGAGCGATGGAAAGGCCGAGGCCAGTGCCCTCGGCGCGACCGCTGATCAGCGGATAGAAGATGTTCTCGATGATTTCCGGCGGAATGCCGGGACCGTTGTCGATCACCTCGATGCGTGCCACGAGCCGATGCATGGTGGGCCCGATCGTGGTGTGGCTGACGGCGCGCGTGCGCAGAATGATCTTCGGCGACTTGCCGGGCTGCTTGCTCTCGGTGAGCGCCTGCATCGCGTTGCGCACCACGTTCAGCACGGCCTGGATCAGCTGTTCGATGTCGCCATGCACTTCCGGCAGGCTGGGGTCGTAGTCGCGGATGATGGTGATCGCCCCCTGACTTTCCGCCTCCACCAGATTGCGCACACGTTCCAGCACTTCGTGGATGTTGAGCGGCGCGATGTTGGGTTTCTTGTAGGGGCCGGTGAGACGGTCGACCAGGTTCACCAGGCGATCCGCTTCTTCGATGATGACGTTGGTGTAATCCTTCAATAGCGGATCCGGCAGTTCGGCGGCCAACAGCTGCGCCGCGCCGCGGATGCCACCGAGCGGATTCTTTATCTCGTGGCTGAGGCCACGAATCATCTCGACCGTGGTCTCGTGGTTGGAGATCAGGGTTTCCTTGCGGCTGATCGACCAACTGCGGTTGATCTCCTGTAATTCCATCAAATAGTAGGTGGTGCCCGATTCGTTGATCGGGGCCAGCGAGAAATCGACCAGCAGCTTGTTGCCGTTGACCAGGGTGAATTCGACCTTGCGGATGATCACGGTGGTCTGGGACTGCTGCACGGTATCCAGCGCGCGCAGGAACTCGTCGGGGTTGCGGAGCAACTCCGAGAACTTGAGCGAATGACAGTTCCTGTTGCTGGTTTCCAACAACGCTTCGGCTGACGGGTTGAGGTGGTACAGCGATAGGTCGCTGTCCATTACCACGACGGCGGTGGTGAGGTTGTCCAGCAGGCTGGTGTTGAAGCGTTCTATGTTCAATTTACGTAGCGGCCTTGGTGGCGAATACAGAGCCAGAGTCTTCGAGGTCGCGTTCGATGAACGACCACAGTTCTGCCACCATGCAAAAGATGCACCAATTTGGTGGGTGCTCTATGTGCAGGAAAATCAAGGGTGATCGTAAAGTAAACGATGAAGGTGTGCACCAAATTAGTGCGCCACTTTTCCAATATGGGCTGTCGCCCGGCAAAAGTGCGGGATGCCAGCATTCTGATAGCCCCAAAAAGAGGACTTCTGGCTCAAAAAAAAGCCCGCCGGATGGCGGGCTTTTCGATGCGAGCACCGTGATGGATCACACTGCGTAATAAAGTTCGAACTCCAGCGGGTGGGTGGTCATGTTGACCAGCTGGTGCTCGGACTTCTTCAGTTCGATGTAGGCATCGATGAAGTCGTCGGAGAACACACCGCCCGCGGTGAGGAACGCGCGATCCTTGTCGAGGTGGCGCAGAGCGTCCAGCAGGTCGTCTGCAACCTGCGGAATTTGCGCTTCTTCTTCCGGCTCCAGGTCGTACAGGTCTTTGGTGGCCGGTTCGCCCGGGTGGATCTTGTTCTTGATGCCGTCGAGACCGGCCATCAAGAGAGCTGCGAAGTACAGGTACGGGTTGGCAGTCGGGTCACCGAAGCGAGCTTCGATACGCACGGCTTTCGGGTTGCCGCCCAGGATGTACGGAATACGGATCGCAGCGGAGCGGTTACGCGAGGAGTAGGCCAGGAGGGTCGGTGCTTCGAAGCCTTTCACCAGACGCTTGTAGGAGTTGGTGGACGCGTTACCGAAGGCGTTCAGAGCCTTGGCGTGCTTGATGATGCCGCCGATGTAGTACAGCGCTTCTTCGGACAGGTTGGCGTAGCCATTGCCGGCGAAGAGGTTCTTGCCATCTTTGAAGATCGACTGGTGCACATGCATACCGGAGCCGTTGTCACCTACCAGCGGCTTGGGCATGAAGGTAGCGGTCTTGCCGAAGGCGGCAGCCACGTTGTGCACGACGTACTTGAGGGTCTGCACTTCGTCGGCTTTCTTCACCAGCGTGTTGAAGGAAACACCGATTTCGCACTGGCCGGCGTTGGCAACTTCGTGGTGGTGGATTTCGACTTTCAGACCCATTTCCTGCAGGGTCGAGCACATTGCGGTACGGATGTCGTGCAGGGAGTCGATCGGCGGAACCGGGAAGTAGCCGCCTTTGACGCGCGGCGTGAAGCCTTTCGGGCCGTCTTCTTTGTCCTGGTCGGTGGCCCAGGCAGCTTCCTGCGAAATGATTTTCGACATGCAGTAGCCCATGGTGGTGCGGTACTTCACGTCGTCGAAGATGAAGAATTCGGGCTCGGGGCCGAAGAAGGCGGCATCGCCGATGCCGGTGCTCTTCAGGTATTCCTCGGCGCGCTTGGCGATGCTGCGCGGGTCACGGCCGTAGCCGCTCATGGTGGCAGGCTCGAGGATGTCGCAAACGATGTTTACCTGGGGCTCTTCGGCGAAGGGATCCAGTACGGCAGTGCTGTCGTCGGGCAGAAGCACCATGTCGGACTCGTTGATGCCCTTCCAACCTGCGATGGAGGAGCCGTCGAACATGCGGCCTTCGAAGAAGGACGCATCTACCTCGGAGGCCGGGTAGGTAACGTGCTGCTGCTTGCCTTTAGTGTCGGTAAAACGGAGGTCAACCCACTTTACGTCATGCTCGGCAATTAGTTTAAGAGTCTTTTCAGACATGATTTTCCTCCGTAAGGCATTATCCAGGGGGGCTCCCTGGCTGTCTGGTAATAAGAATTAGGGCTCTTTGAAGCAGAAAAGCCGCGTGATTGCGGCTTGTCAGCGGCAATACGAGGGGAGCAAAATATATGCCATCCAGTTTTTGCTTGAAAGGACTGTTTTTTCAGGGCTTTTTCGAGCAAGCGCTCTCCGGCAAAGCACCATAATGGTGCTTAATTTTTTTGAAAGCACCTATTTGGTGCGATTGATGCGCCAATAAGTAGCCGATGAAGTATCACATCAAGTATTCCCCCGAAATGACGACCAAGAGTCGCATCGTTAGGACTCGTTTTTGTCGTCAGTTGCGCAAAAATGTGGCGCGGGTGCTGCGCGAGCAATTGGAACTGCGCGATCAGGCAGCATTCCCGGACGATCCTGATGCAGCCCTGATCGAAGCGCATTGGGACTACCTCGAAGTGATCCTTCCACCGAGCCGCGCGGCCCTGGCACCTGAAGTCGAAGTGGTGCTCGGCAACACGCCCGGCATCTGGAGCTATCAGCGGGTCGAAGAGCGCGAGCTCGGCAGCTTCGATGACATCGTGAAGCTCGCCGCCGCGGTCTGCGGCAACCAGCTCAAGGGCAAGACCTTCGTCGTGCGCTGTCGCCGCACCGGCAAGCACTCCTTCAATTCCATGGATGTGGAACGTTACGTCGGTGGGGGATTGCTGCGCTGCACCGACGCCAAGGGGGTGGATCTGCACTCTCCCGAAGTGACGGTGCGTCTCGAGATCCGCCACGACCGACTATATATAGGAGCAGAACCGCGCGACGGCATCGGCGGCTTCCCGCTCGGCACGCAGGATGCGGTGCTGTCGCTGATCTCCGGCGGTTTCGATTCCGCAGTGGCCAGCTTCCTCTCCATGAAGCGCGGCATGCGTACGCACTTCCTCTTCTTCAATCTCGGTGGCCGCGAGCACGAGTTGGCAGTGAAGGAAGTGGCGCTCTTCCTCTGGCAGCGCTACGGCGCTTCGCACGGCGTCTACTTCATCACGGTGCCCTTCGAGGGCGTGGTGGCGGAGATTCTCGACAAGGTCGAGAACTCGCAGATGGGGGTGATCCTCAAGCGCATGATGCTGCGCGCTGCCACCATGGTGGCCGACAAGCTCGGTGTGCCCGCGCTCGTAACGGGCGAAGCCATCGCGCAGGTGTCGAGCCAGACCCTGATCAACCTTTCGATCATCGACGAAGTGACGCCGCGCCTCGTGCTCCGACCTCTGGTGATGAGCGACAAGCAGGACATCGTCGACCTCGCGCGCAAGATCGGCACTGCCGAGTTCTCCGCCGCGATTCCCGAATACTGCGGCGTGATTTCGGTGAAGCCCACCACGCGCGCCAAGCGTCATCGCATCGAGCGCGAAGAAAACCGCTTCGACTTCCAGATATTGGAACAGGCAGTGGCCGATGCGGTGACCTACGACATCCGCACGCTCAGCGCCGAAGCCGAACAACCCGCCGCCGTGATGCCACAGGTAGTGGCGCAGGTATCACCGGACGCCACGGTGATCGACATCCGTCATCCGGATGAGGAAGAGCGGCGTCCCCTGCAGGTGGTCGGCACCGAAGTGCTGAAGATCCCCTTCTACAAATTGAGCACTGCCTTTGCCGGTCTCGATCCCAAGCGTCAGTACCTGCTCTATTGCAGCAAGGGTGTGATGAGCAAGCTGCACGCGGCGCATCTGCTGGAGCAGGGTAACAGCAACGTCGGCGTATACCGGCCGTAAGTCGCCGGCCGCTTTCACGGGCGGCCGGGCAGCTCCACCAAAAATCCAAGCACGGCACTTGACGCTCGGGTATAATCCGCGCGTTTTTTTCCGCCCGAATTTGGGCGGCCGGCTGCAGTGTGGCTGCGCCGTGCCTGAAATCCCACGAGTCTCACATCTCCAGGTACTTCCGTGATCGAGAAAATTCGCAACATCGCCATCATCGCGCACGTCGATCATGGCAAGACCACACTTGTCGACAAACTGCTGCAGCAATCCGGCACGCTGGATACGCGCGGCAAGACCGAAGAACGCGTGATGGACTCCAACGACCAGGAGAAGGAACGCGGCATCACGATTCTGGCCAAGAACACCGCCGTACGTTGGAAGGACTATCGCATCAACATCGTCGACACGCCTGGCCACGCCGACTTCGGCGGCGAAGTGGAACGCGTGTTGTCGATGGTCGACAGCGTGTTGTTGCTGGTCGATGCCTTCGACGGTCCGATGCCGCAGACGCGCTTCGTGACGCAGAAAGCCTTCGCCCGTGGCCTCAAGCCCATCGTGGTGATCAACAAGGTCGACCGCGAAGGTGCGCGCCCCGACTGGGTGCTCAACGAAGTATTCGATCTGTTCGTACGTCTCGGGGCCACCGAAGAACAGCTCGACTTTCCCGTCATCTACGCTTCAGCCCTGCTCGGCAAGGCCGGCCTCGACCCCGACAATCTCGACGACAATATGGAATCGCTGTTCCAGCTCGTGGTCGAAAAGGTGTCGCCGCCGCAGGTCGACGTCGATGGTCCGCTGCAGATGCAGATAAGCGCGCTCGACTACTCCTCCTATCTCGGCGTGATCGGTGTAGGCCGCGTGACGCGCGGCAAGGTGAAAGTGAACATGCCGGTGGTGATCCTCGACCGTGAAGGCAAGAGTCGCCGTGGCAAGATCGGTCTGGTGAAAACCTACATGGGTCTCGAGCGCGTCGATGCGCAGGAGGCCACTGCCGGCGACATCATCTGCATCACCGGCATCGAAGATCTGCACATCTCCGACACCATCTGTGATCCCGAACATCCCGAAGCTCTGCCACCGCTGACGGTGGACGAACCCACCGTGACCATGACCTTCCAGGTGAACGATTCACCCTTCGCCGGTCAGGACGGTAAATACGTCACGAGCCGCAACATCAAGGAACGTCTCGAGCGTGAGTTGATCCACAACGTGGCGCTGCGCGTCGAGCCCGGCGAAAGCGCCGACAAATTCAAGGTCTCCGGTCGTGGCGAGCTGCATCTGTCGGTGCTGATCGAAACCATGCGTCGCGAAGGCTTCGAACTTGCGGTATCGCGTCCGCAGGTGATCACCAAGGAAATCGATGGTGTGATGATGGAGCCCTATGAATCGCTCGTGATCGACATCGACGAAGAGCACCAGGGCGCCGTGATCGAAGAGCTGGGACGTCGCAAGGCCGAGATGCAGGAAATGACCGTGGATGGCAAAGGCCGCACGCGTCTGACCTTCATCATCCCGACGCGTGGTCTGATCGGTTTTCGTACGCAGTTCATGGGCCTGACCTCGGGCTCCGGTGTACTGACCCACGTGTTCGATCACTTCGGTCCGATGAAGCCGGGTGTGATCGGTTCGCGCATCAATGGTGTGTTGATCTCCAACACCAAGGGCAAGGCATTGGCCTATGCGCTGTTCTCGCTGCAGGAGCGCGGTCGTCTCTTCATCCACCCGAACACGGAAGTGTATGAAGGCATGATCATCGGTTTGCACAGCCGCGAGAACGATCTCGTGGTGAACCCGACCAAGGCCAAGCAGCTCACCAACATCCGTGCAGCCGGCAGCGACGAGAACATCATTCTCACGCCGCCGATCCGTCACAGCCTCGAGCAGGCGATGGAGTTCATCGATACCGACGAACTGGTGGAAATCACGCCGAACCACATTCGTCTGCGCAAGCAGTACCTGACGGAGAACGAGCGCAAGCGTCACGCACGTGGCAGCGAAGCGCGCGGCGTGTAAGTCCAGGAGCATTCATCTCTTGCGTCGCGGGAGGTGAAATCCGTTCGACGTAAAGCAAAGCCCCGGCCCTTCGTGACCGGGGCTTTTTTGTGCGCGAACGGGGGAGGCAGCGACCATGAAGTTTCCGCAGCCATGGCCGTCCGGCAGTCGGTTAGGCTCGTAGCTTTCGCGATTCAATCTGATACATTAGGTCCAATCGATTGAGTCCCTGGTCTTCGATAGGAAACTTTCTTCTCGCCGTTACACTCCCCACTGCTCCCATCACGCATGAATGACCTTTCTACATTGAACGCTTTTTTGTGCGTCCTGAAAGCCGGCAATCTTTCCACGGCTGCACGTCTGACCGGCATTCCCAAATCCACCCTGAGCCGTCGCGTGCGTGAGCTCGAAGCGGAGGTCGGCAAGGTGCTGTTGCGCCGCGAAGCGAAACGTCTGATTCCCACCGAAGCCGGCGAGGTGCTGGCGCGCTACGCCGAACAGATCGTTCAGCTCGCCAGCGAAGGCGCGGAAGCGTTGCGTGATCTCAACGAGGTGGTGAAGGGAGAACTCACTATCTATGCCGACGATGCGATCGTGCGTGCCTGGCTCGCGCGGTTCGTGCAGGACTTCATGCTGCGCCACCCCGACGTGAGCATTCGCTTGAAGACCCGCGTCCAGATCCCTTCACTCGAGCATCACAGTCAGGTCCATTTCTGGTTGGGTACTCCGCCTGCGGGTTTTCGGCAGGAACTGTTGCACGTGCTGCGTGTAGGTGCCTATGCCAGTCCCGACTATGTGAATCGGCACGGGCTGACCAAGACGCCTGAGGATGTCGTGCGCCATCAATGGGTGCGACTGGCAGACGAGCCAAGCGAACTCGTGCTGCTGAATCGGGACGGCTCGGAGCATGTGGCGAAGGTACACACGCGGGTCGAGGTGGATCAGATGATCCTGGCAGGCGACGCGATAGCGCTCGGCATGGGCATCGGCTTGTTTCCCCATTGGCTTGCTTCATTGCGTATGCGTGCCCACCCCAACGGCATGGTGCAATGCCTGCCGGAATGGGAAGGCGAATCACGCCCACTGTGGTTGCTGTATCCTCACGGTCATGTACCGCGACGTCTCAACGCCTTCATCGACTTCGTACGACGACATCTGCCGATGGAATGGCGCAGTGAAATCGAGATGGCGAAGCAAGCAGTAGAGGTGGCAGAGGCCTGAGCATGTTGGGTTTGATTCAGCGCGTGAAGAACGCCAGCGTGACGGTTGCTGGTGAAACCGTCGGTGAAATCGGGCAGGGCCTGTTGTTGCTGTTGGGGGTGGAACGCGACGATGGTGAGGTCGAGGCAGACAAACTGCTGAAGAAGGTGCTCGCCTATCGTGTTTTTGCCGACGCCGAAGGCAAGATGAATCTGAGTCTCACCGACATCGGTGGTGGCCTCCTGGTGGTATCACAGTTCACGCTTGCTGCGGCCACGGACAAGGGGCTACGCCCTAGTTTTTCCTCTGCCAAGCCGCCAGCCGAAGCCGAACGGCTCTACGAGTATTTCCTGCAGCAAGCGCGCAATACGCATCCCATCGTCGCCTGTGGTCGTTTCGGGGCCGACATGCAGGTAAGTCTGGTCAACGACGGGCCAGTGACCTTCATGTTGCAAGCTTAGAAGGACGGAGTGGCGCAGCTCAGAACGAGTACTGCGCCTTCATCCAAAGGAGACGCCCCGGCTCGTTGATGCGCGTGACCTGATCGAAGCCCGGCACCATGGCACCCGCACGGCTCACGTGTTCGGCGTAGGTTTCATCCAGCAAGTTGTCGACGCCTGCCGTCAGCAGCACCTGCTGCGTCAGACGCCAACCGAGATTCAGTGAAAAGATGTCGGCTGAAGGCGTGGGCCCGAAATCCTGACCCACGATGTTGCCCTTGTTGATATCGACGCGATCCTGCGCGGCCAGTGCGCGCCACAAGAGGCCAGCCGACCAGCGACTGTTGTCGTAGTAGAGACCGAGTCGTGTTTCGAGCGGCGGTAATTGCGCCAGGGTGGTACCGTCGGTGTCGTTGGCACCGCGCACCGAGGCCAAACTGAATTCCGCGCGCCAGTTGGTGGCGATGCGGTACTGTCCATCGATCTCCACACCCCAGGAACGCGCATCGACGTTGCGCACGCTGGTGGTGTTGCGCATCGAGTCCATGGCCATCTGGCCCATGTTCATTCCCATGCCCATGCCGCCATCCATGGCACCGCCCATTACGGGCGCGGGCTTCATCACGTTCGACTGGATCATCAGATAGTCGCTGACGTCGCTATAGAAGAGCGACACGCTCGCCTCGAAACGTTCGGCGCGGAAGATCACACCTGTATCGAACTGCGTGTTGCGTTCGGCTTCGAGGCTGTCTCCCGCAGCAAGCGCAGTGGCGGTTTCCTTGGTGATTTCCCAGTAGTCGGGAAAGCGTTCGTTGTGACCGATACCAGCGTACCAGGTATGGGCTTCACCGAACTGGCCCTCATAGCGAACGAAACCACTGTGCAGCGTTTCGTTACGTTCATGGCCAGCGAGTGGATTGGCGACGTCGTTCATCATGCTCAGCGCGATGCTGCTGCGCTGATCTTCATACTGCCAACGATCGACACGTGCACCAGCAACGATGCGGCGCCCGTCACCAAAGCTCCAGTCGCCTTCGATGAAAAGGCCCACTTGTTCGAAGCTGGCATCGTCGCTGCGTTGCAGCGATTCATAGGGCTGCAGTGCCTGGTTCATCGTGTTGCGACTGGTGTGATCGTTGCGCTGCAGATCCACGCCGAGATCGAGTCCGAGTTGCGGACCTACCTGCAGCGCTACCGCAAACTTGCCACCTGAAGTGGTGCGATCGGGATTCATCGCCATCTGGCCGGACGCCTGCCGCAGGCTGTAGTTGTCCATCACGTGGTCGACGTAGTTGTGGTAGATCTGCGCTTCAATGCGTTCGATGAGAGGGCTGATGTGTTCGCGGCTGTATTTGAGACTGTAGTTCTCGCGTGCGAACTTACTGCCGTCGACGCCACGGTCGGCGTAGGCGGCTTCGCCGTCGCTGAAGCTGGTGCTGAATTCCAATCGTGAGTGTTCGTCGGGCTTCCAGGCGAGAGCGGCCATCGAGTTCCAACGTTCGTAGCTCGAATGGATGCGGGTACCGTCGCCATCACGGAAATCGTCGGCCGCGGAATTGGAGCCACTCAGGCGCAGCTCCCACGCTGGCGACACATAGCGCGCATTGACCACTTCATCATGTCGACCATAGCTGCCGGTCAGTACACTGCTGTGCAGCTTCCAGCCCGTTTCCTCGACACGTGCCTCGGATCTCTCGAACAGCACCACGCCTGCGGAATTGCCGGGGCCGTACTGCACGCTCTGTGGGCCCTTGATGACGCGAATGCTGTCGAAGGTTTCCGGGAAAACGTAGGCAGTCGGAGGATCCATGCGATTGTTGCAGCCGCCGAGGATCAATTCGCCATCGACCAACATGGACAGACGCGAACCGGCCATGCCGCGCAGGATGGGATCACCATCGGTGCCTCCTTTGCGGATCACCGAAAAACCGGGAATGGTCTTGAGATAGTCGGCGCCGTCATGCGCGGGGAGGGGTTGGCGCGGACGTTTGGGATCGGTGACCAACTGCAGCGGCGTATCCGTGCGCACTCCCGTGACGACCAGTGTTTCGACCTCACGCTCGGAAACAGTGTGGGCGTGATCGTGCTGGGCTTGCGCGAGAGGACTCAGAGCGAGCAGAACGGCGGTGGAAAGAGCGGTGCGCTGCAACATGGCAAGCCACGGGAGTAAGGCCTTTGACGTCGCGCATTATAGAAAGCCGCATCCGCGCACCGAATGCGGCATATTGTCGCAGTTGCTTCACTACGCTGATATGTGATGGGGGAGCTGGCGGCTACCTGCGAACGGTTCGGCGCAGGTAGCGCGGAAGGATGGCTCAGGTGGTGGACTTCTTCTCGTCCGTCTTCTCGTCTTCATCGTCTTCGTCGGGACGATAGACGATGCGACTCGCGATGATGCCTGCTTCGAACAGCAGACACATCGGAATCGCGAGCATCGACTGCGAGAAGGGATCGGGCGGTGTCACGAAGGTGGCGACCAGGAAGCAGCCGATGATCACGTAGCCGCGTTTCTCGGACAGCGACTTCGGCGTGGCCACGCCGGAGATGACGAGCAGTACCGTCGCAATCGGAATCTCGAACACGAGGCCGAAGGCCAGGAACATCGCCATCACGAAGTCGAGATAGGCCGACATGTCGGTCATCACGGTGACGTTGTCGGGTGCGATGTTGGTGAAGAATTCGAACAGGAAGCCCAGCACCACGAAGTAGGAGAAGGCGACGCCGAGATAGAACAGCACCACGCTGGACACGATGATCGGCAGGGTGACGCGGATCTCGTGTTTATAGAGACCCGGCGAAATGAAGGCCCAGGCCTGGTGCAGCGTGTAGGGAATGGTGATGAACACCGCCAGCATGAAGGTCAGCTTGAACGGTGCGAGGAAGGGGTCGAGCGGACGCGTGGAGATGATGCGCTCGCCGACGTCGGCATCGAGTACCGCGGTAAGCGGTGCCGATACGAATTCGTAGATGTCGTTGGCCCAGGCGATCATGCACACGAACACAATGAAAATCGCCGCGACGGATCGCAGCACGCGATCGCGCAGTTCCATCAGATGGGCGACGAGAGGAAGCTCCTTGGCGTCGTTGTCCTCGTCGGGGGTGCCAGGGTTTTTGCTGCTGTCGTTCAAGCGATAGGTCCTGCTCAGGGTTGGGCTTTCGCGGATGAAGCGTCGGCATCAGCCGGTGCATCGCTCGGCGCTGCGGGGCTGGCCGGCGGTGGAGAAACGAGGGCGGAGTCCTGATCGGCGGCGAGTGCGGCCTTGTCGTCGCTCGGCTCGGGTTGAGTGGTCGAAGCCGGTTTGTCCGCGATGCCGGCGGCGGCCTTGGCTTCGAGTTCGACGTTTTTCTTGAACTCCTCTGTGCCCTTTTCCACTTCCTGAATCGTGTTCTTGATCTGCGCCTGCGCGGCGCGGAACTTCTCCATGATCTCTTCGTTGCGCAGCTGACGACGGATTTCGTCGGCGCCGATTTCGCGCTCGATGTCCTGCTTGATCGCATTGAAGCTGCGACGCAGGCGACCGATCCAGAGCGCCACGGTGCGGATGGTGCCGGGTAGTTTTTCCGGTCCGAGCACCACCAGGGCCACTACGCCCACTACCACCAATTCGAGAAAGCCGACGTCAAACATGGCGTATCAGTGCTCAGGATTTTTCGTCCACTTTCTCGGCCTTCACCTCGACGGTGGCGCCGGGCTGATCGTTGGTGAGCTGCTGCGGATCGTCGTTCTTGTTCTTGTCGTCTTCCATGGCGTCCTTGAAGCCCTTGATGGCACTGCCAAGGTCACTGCCGAGGTTTTTCAATTTCTTGGTGCCGAACACCATCACCACTACCAGCAGCAGGATGATCCAATGCCACAAACTGAAAGCGCCCATAACTAAACTCCTGCAACGTAACTATGCGTTTGCTTCTGACCTGCAGATGACTATTCGGCTCCGGCGGCCTTGCCGCGCGCAGCCTTTTCTTCGAGGCCCGACACACCGAAACGGCGTTCGAGCACTGCCAGCACGTCTTCGGGCTTTAGTCCCATGTGCGCCAGCATCACCAGGGTGTGGAACCAAAGATCCGCGGTTTCGTGGAGCAGCTTTTCCTTGGCGGCGCCTTGTTCCACGTCGCGCGCGGCGAGGATGGTTTCCACGGCTTCCTCGCCCACTTTCTCCAGAATCTTGTTCAGACCACGATGGTAGAGCTGCGCCACGTAGGACGACTCGGGATCGGCGGTCTTGCGCTGCTCGACGATGGCAGCGAGTTTGCTCAGCGTATCGCTCATTCTTTGTTCAATCCTTCGGGGCGTGGCGTGGATTGCCGTAGATCGCTTCGGGCGTCTTCAGCACTTCGCTGTGTTCCAGCCACCGACCCTCCGGCAACAGCCGGCGGTAATAGCAGGAGGCGCGCCCCGTGTGGCACGCGATGCCACCGAGTTGCTCCACCTTGTAGATGAGGCTGTCGCCGTCACAGTCCACGAGCACGTCGTGCAGTACCTGGATGTGTCCGGACTCCTCACCCTTACGCCACAACTTTTGTTTCGAACGCGACCAATAGATCGCGCGTTTTTCCTCTACCGCCAGGCGCAGGGCTTCGCGATTGGCAAAGGCCTGCATCAGCACCAGCCCGCTCTGCCAATCCTGAGCGATCACGGGCACCAGGCCATTGGCGTCGAAGCGCACCTCGTCGAGCCAGTTTGTACTCATCTGTGTATCCACGAGGGGCCTTCCAAGAAGGTGTTAAGCATAACGCAATCTGGGGGAATCCAATCGAAAAACAAGGCTGTAACGCGTTGTAAGAACGTCGAAAAGCGAGGAAAAACAAAGGAAAACGCGCGAGCTCAACGCTGCTCGTCGGAGGCCTCGGACTTGAGAGCCGCTTGCGGGGCGGGCTGCGCCTGTTCGGCCTTGGCAGCGGCTTCCGCATCGGCGGCGGCCTTGCCTTCGTCCAGCGCATTCTTGAAGCCCTTGATGGCTGAGCCGAGATCCGAGCCCAGGTTCTTCAGCTTTTTGGAGCCGAAGATCATGAACACGATGCCCAGCAGGATGAGTAGTTTCCAGATTCCAAATGCACCGGCGCCCATGATCGACTCCTGAATCCACGTTCGGTGCGGAACAGCCGTTCCGCGAGCGGGCAAGCATACCCTATTGCGTAAGAACCGGAAAACGGTCGCTTAACCCAGCAGCCACGCCAGCCCCAAGACCACGAGTGCGGTGAGGGCGATGGTGCCGAGCCGCTCGGCCCGCTGACAGCGCCGCTCGAGTTCTGCGGCGCGCACCTGCAGGGCCTGCACTTCGCTGTGGCCCCGGCTCTGCTGCTGTAGTGCCTTGTAGATCAGCTCCGGGACTTCGGGAGCCTGTTCCAACCACTGCGGCAGGCGTTCACGCAGTTGGCAGAGATTGTTGATGGGCGAAAGACGACGGGCCTGCCAACGTTCGAGGAAGGGCAGGGCCGTCTGCCAAAGATCGAGATCGGGGTAGAGCTGTTTGCCGAGTCCTTCGACGTTGAGCAGGGTCTTCTGCAACAGCACCAATGATGGCTGCACCTCCATGTTGAAGCGGCTGGCGGTGCGGAAGAGTTGCAAGAGCAGTTGGCCGAAGCTGATGTCGCGCAGCGGCTTCTGGAAGATCGGTTCGCACACCGTGCGCATCGTCGATTCGAAGGCGTGCACCGGCGTATCCGGTGGCACCCAGCCGCTTTCGACGTGCAGTTCCGCCACGCGGCGGTAGTCGCGCTTGAAGATCGCGAGCAGGTTGCGCGCGAGATATTGCTGATCGTCCTTGCTCAAGCTGCCGATGATGGCGCAGTCGAGTGCGATGTACTGTGGGTTTTCCTGGTGCTCGCGGGACACGTAGACGTTGCCCGGATGCATGTCGGCGTGGAAGAAGCTGTGGTCGAACACCTGCGTGAAGAAAATCTCCACGCCGATTTCGGCGAGTCGTTTGATGTCGATGCCGGCGTCGCGCAGCTCACTGACTCGGCTCACCGGAATGCCGTGGATGCGTTCGGCCACCATCACGTTCTGACGGCAGTATTCCCAGTAGATCTTCGGCACGTAGAGCTGATCGGAATGCTCGAAGTTGCGACGCAGCTGCGCCGTGTTGGCCGCTTCGACGAGCAGGTTGAGTTCGTCGAAGATCACGTGCTCGTAGTCACGCACCACTTCGCGCAGATGCAGACGTTTGCCGACGGCAAGGCGTGCTTCCACCTGCGCGGCAATGCTGTGCAGCAGCGCCACGTCGTCGGCGATGATCTTGTCGATGCCGGGACGGATCACCTTCACCACCACTTCTTCGCCCGTGTGCAGCGTTGCCGTGTGCACCTGCGCCACGGAGGCGGAGGCGAGTGGGGTCAGATCGAATTCCTGGAAGAATTGTTCGAGTGGGCCACCGAGTGCAGTTTCGATGAGTTGCTGCGCGGTGGCACCATCGAAGGGCGCAACCTGATCCTGCAGCAGAGCCAGCGCATCGGCGATGTCTTCCGGCACCATGTCGCGGCGCGTCGAAAGCAGTTGTCCGAACTTGATGAAGATGGGGCCCAGTTCTTCGAGCGCGAGTCTGAGGCGCGTGCCGCGATCGAGTTCAGCGACGTCCGCACGTGCAGGCGCCAGATTCAGCAGCCAGCGCAATGGACGCGCACGCGGCAAGGTCTGCAGCAGATCGCCGAGACGATAGCGCGCGGCGACGCGGTAGATTTGCAGCAGGCGCTGGGCGGATTGCATGTCGAGAATATTTCCTATGGGATGCGCCTGCTCGGTGCGTTTCCGCACGGGGCAAGTGCCTGAAAGGCCGCTATATTACCTTGCGCCTGACGTCCTCACCACGTAAACGAGGCCGTCATCTCCTTGATTGAAGTACGGAGTCTGTCATGAAAGCTCTCATCCCCATTACGCTCGGCGCGCTTCTGGCTGCGCCCTTTGCGGCGGCACATCATTCCTTCGCCGTCCACTTCGTTGCCGATAGGACCGTCACCGTCACCGGTGTGGTGAAGGAATTCCGCTTCACCAACCCGCACGGCATCCTGCTGTTCACGGTGACCGATGAAAATGGCGTGGAACACGAATGGAAGGCGGAAACCAATTCGCCGAACGTGCTGCGTCGTCGCGGTTGGAACAAGGACTCGATGAAGCCGGGTGACAAGGTGACCATCGATGGTTTCCCATCGCGTGACGATGATCGCTACATGCGCATCAGCCACGTCGTTTTGCCCGATGGTTCGGAATTGTTCGCGCAGGCGCGTGCGGACTAGGAGGTCAGATGCGTAGAACGATGTTGAGCGCACTGTTGTGCGTGGGCCTGGTCGGCAACGCCGCGGCGCAACCCGATCTGAGTGGTTTCTGGACGCCGAAATTCGGCAATAACGATGCCGAACGTGAGCTGTTCGACAAGATTCCGGCAGATGCCGTCTTCATCGACGATGCCGGCGGGGCCGAACTGGCCGAAGGTGATTTCGGTGGTCTGAAGCTCTCCGAGCGTGCACTGGAAGAAGTGCGCAACTACGACTTCGCCGCCGAATTCAAACGTGAGAATACCTGCGTGGCGCCGTCACTCGCCTACTACATGCAGGCACCCTTCCCGATCGAAATCCATCAGGCGGATAAATTGATCGCGATGAAGATCGAGTACTTCGATCTCTATCGCCTTATCTTCCTCGATGGCCGTGAGATTCCGGCCGAGGCGCCGCTGAGCAAAAGTGGTTATTCGGTGGGGCACTGGGAAGGCGATGAACTCGTGGTGCGCACGGAGCGCATTGCGGCTGCCACCTTCCTCAACAACGGCTTCAACCACAGCGACAACATCAAGATCACCGAGCGTTTTCGTCTGAGTGAGGATGGGCAGACGCTGTCGCTGGTGCAGATCTACGAAGATCCCGAAACCTTCAGTGGGCTTGCCGCGCGCCACATGGCGTGGAGCAAGCGCGAAGGTGAGTTCGTCTATCCCTACGAGTGTGATCCCAACTTCGGCGAATGAGGTGAGGCCGCGCGGCATCGCCTGAGTTCAGCCAGTTTTCCCGGCCAAATAAAAAGGGAGCCTTGCGCGGCTCCCTTCCGTGAATGGCAGTTCCAAGTGGAACTGTCTTCAGCAAGCTCAAGACAGGGTCGTACCCATCATGCTGGAGGTTAATCCAGTTGCGGCCATACAACCAACATCCACCTGGAACTTACACATGCCACTAGACATTGGATCACCTCCTTTGTTTATCAGTTGAACATGGGGCCGAGGCTACTGGCGTGACCTGGTACTGTCAACGCCAAAACAATCAATCCTTCGACTTTTGTTGCGTGATCAGCAGGCCGTTGCTCTGCGGTTGACGCGGCCACTCCAGCACGAAACACGCGCCGTGAGGCTCGCAGTTGTACACTGAGATGGAGCCGCCGTGGCGCTGCAGGATGCGCGAGGCGATGGCGAGACCGAGCCCGTAACCGCCGCTCTGACGATCGCGCGCGGTTTCGAGACGTGAGAAGGGTTCGAAGATACTGGCCTGTTTGTCGGGCGGAATGCCCGGGCCGTCGTCGCAGATGCGCAGCGTCACCGTACCGTTGCAATGCAGATGCAGGCTGATGCGTTCACGCGCATAGCGCAGACCATTGCGCACCACGTTGTGCAGGGCGCGTGCCATCAGATCCGGGTTGAGACTGGCGCGATAGCTGCCGCTGAAATCGCCGGGCGGCGTGCCTTCGGGGGTGACGTACGAGAAGCTGCAGGTGACGCTGATCGGCTCGCGTTCGTAGACGCGCAGTTCGCGTTCGATCCACTGTTTCAGATCCACCTGCTCCTGGTGCAGCACCAGATTGTGTTCGCCCAGACGGGCATAGGTGAGCATCTCATCGATCAGCGTTTCGAGCTCCTGCACGTCCTGCTTCATGTCGTCGAGATAACGCTGCTTGCGTTCGACATCGTCGCAGCGTCCCAGCATTTCCATCGTGAACTTGAAACGCGCGAGCGGGGTGCGCAGTTCGTGCGATACGGCGTTGGTCAATTCCTTGTGCACCTGGATCAGATATTCGATGCGCTCGGCCATGGCGTTGAAGGAATTGGCGACGGGCAGAATCGAGGAATTGCCACCGAGTTTCACGCGCGCGGAAAAGTCGGCGCGGCCGAAGTCGGCAGCGGCTTTGCGCAAGAGGCTCAGGTCGCGCGAGAAGGGACGAATCCACAAGAGCAGCACCAAGGCGATCAGCACGTAGTACGCGGAGATGATCCAGGTATCGATGGCGCTGGTGTTGGGTGGTGGCAGCGGTCCGAAGGCCAACACCTGATCGGTGCCGGCGAGATGGCGATAGAGCAGGGGATGGCCATCGCTGTCGAAGAAGAGCTGTACCTGGCTGAAGTCGAGTTCGACGTCGCCATCGACCGGCTCGGCGAAGTCGGCGAGCGGGATCAACTGCGCGGGAAATTCCCAGTCCTTGCTAAGTTTGTTCAGCAGCTGCTCACGATGATGTGAGTCGGTCTCGAGCAGCTCATTGGAGATCACGCTGAACAGCGGTTCGTAGGCGCGCTTCAGCTCGGCCTCGGAATCGGCCTCGGTGTAGCGCGCCACGAAGATGTCGAGCAACAGTGCCACGGCAACGATGCCCAGCACGATGCCGACATAGGAGCGGAGGAACAGAATGTTGGAGAAAGTGGCTTTCATCGACGGCGGGCTCAAGCCCAGGCATCAGCCACGAACAGATAGCCTTTGCCCCATACGGTCTTGATGCCGCGCGGTTGACTGGGATTGTCTCGAAGCTTCTTGCGCAGACGCGAGATGCGCACGTCCACGGTGCGGTCGAGTCCGTCGTACTCGATGCCGCGGATGTTGTTGAAGATGTCGTCGCGGGTCAGCACTTCGCCGGCGTGACGCGCGAGCAGATGCAACAGCTCGAATTCCTGCGTCGTGAAATCCAATACCTCGCCGCGCAGCGTCACCTGATGCGCCTTGGGATTGATCGACAGTTGGCCGAACACCAGTTCCGCCGAGCTGTCCTGCTGGGCGCCGTTCACGTTCTGGCTGCGGCGCAGCAGTGCGCGCAGACGCGCAAGCAGTACGGGCGGCTCGATCGGCTTGTGCACGAAGTCGTCGGCGCCGAGCTCCAGGCCCATCACGTGGTCGATGTCGCTGTTCTTGGCGGTGAGGATGAGGATCGGACCCTGATATTTCTTGCGCAGCGCGCTGCACACCTTCAGGCCATCCATGCCGGGGAGCATGAGGTCGAGGATGACGATGTCGGTCTGGTCGGATTGGAAACGTTCGAGCGCGGTGTCACCGCGGTGTTCCACCTGGACTTGGAAGTTCTCCTGGGCAAGGTAGTCCTTGACCAGTTGGGCAAGACGTACGTCGTCTTCGATCAAGAGCAATCGGGTGAGGTTGTTCTTCTCCATCAGAGTATGCTCCACACGTGTCGCCGACGATTGCGCGAGCTGCGCAGATCGCGGTTGATGACTTTGATCTCGCTCGTTGCCAGCACCGTACCGTCGAGCGCCTGTAGCTGATAGGTCACGTCCTCCGTGTCGGAGTAGGACAATTCCACGCTCCCGCTGCGCGCCGGTTCCCAACAGTGCAGCGCTTCGGTTTCTCCCACTTCGTACAGGCATACCGCTTCCTCCCTGGGGGCGGTCCAGCTGACTGCCATCGCCATGGTGCAGGGCACGGAGCTGTCATAGGAGACGCAGATGGACGGCTGCGTCTTCAGCGCATAGCCGGGAACGGCGTCCGCGGCCAGAGCCGGGCCCATGACCAGCGCGCTGCCAAACAGCAGGGCTGGGCCGAATCCTTTGCAAATTCTCCCTTTATTCATCGGCATCAGAACTGGTAGTACAGGCCGGTGAAAAAGGTATCGATCCTGTCCGCATCGACGATGGGACTCTGGCTGATCGCGCTACTGAGAAACTCGCGCTCGACCATGGCGACCACCTGCCAGTGACGGCTCAGTGAGTGGCTTGCCTGAAGGCGCATGAATTGATTGGTACCCGAGCCGCTTTCGTAGGCTGGGCGGCCGGAGAAGGCTTCCTCCGGACGCACGCCGTAGTAGTAGCTCAGCAGGTTGGAGCTCTGCCATTCGAGGCCGAGCGTGAAGCTCACCTGGCTGTTCTTGAAGAACCAGGGCTTGGTCCAGGACAGCCAGGCTTCCTGCCCGTGATGTACGCTGCTGACGTCGCTGAGCACCTGCGCCTGCAGGTCGCCCCAGGGACTGATGTAGAGCAGCTCGAAACCGCCGTTGGCGGCATAGTCGCGTTTGGCGAGGCGGGCGTCGAAATTACGTTCTTCCAGCTCTTCTTTCGGTAGCTCGGGACCGACGGTAAAGCCGTCGTCGACGATCTTGTTGCCAGCGAGTCCGATGCTGGCGAATTCGAAGCTGGGGCCGGCGACGAGGCCGGAGCCGAACAGCGAGTCGAGGCTCAGCTGTTTGCCGGTGAGATAACTGTAGTAGCTACGCTCATTGCTGATGGTGCCGAGCAGGCTGAAGCTCCAGTTGTTGCCCGTGAACAGGGTGTAGCCGAAGTCGCCGTTGTCGAAGAAGAAGTGCTCGCCGTACCAAGAGAAGTCGACGACGTAGTTGACGTCGATCGAATCGCCGCTGATCAGCGGGTTGTCGCGCTTGCCGGCACCGAAGGCGATGCCCAGGCTCCAGCTGCGCTCGGGTTGGGGCGGCTCCTGTTGCGCGCGCACCTGGCCGGCGCCGAGGCACAGCAGTGGTCCCAGCAACAAGGCCCCACGGGCAACAAGGGAGTAGGAAAAACGATTCCTCGAACAGTGGGAGCTCATGGCGCCGGAAGAGGCCTGCAGTGGTTGGAAAGAGCCGGGTAGCATTCCGAAATGCCGCGGATTATGGGCCGCCGTAACGCTGATAGGCTGTAGGCAATTTACCGCAAATTTGTAAAAAATTGTAAACGTCGCGATCGCGTTGTTAAAAATTGCAAAATTGCGGGCTTTTGGATGCCAACTTCAAAGATTGAGCGAGTAACGCACCTGCAATTGGTGCTGCATGAACGAAGGGCCGCTCTGACGGTTGACCACCCCGATCTGATACTCCCAATCCATGCGCGGAATGCTAAGGACGGGGCGCTGCAGACTCAACATCACCCTTCTGTGGTTCACTCCCTTGCGAGTGTTGGGGCTGAGCGTGCTGAGGTTGTACATCCACTCATAGCCCAGATTCAGGTTGAAGCCGTAGGCGACCGGCTGGCTCCAGCGGTTGAAGAGGCGGAAGCGTTCGCCGCTGCGGTCGTTGGGCAGGAAGCGTTCTTCCAGACGTCCGGACAGCTCGTAGGTGCCGGAGCTGAAGCGGAAGCGGTGCCGCAGTTGCTGCCACAGACGATGTTCCATCCCCGTCTGGCCATAGCGGTAGAACTGGCCCTGGTAGGCGAAGTTGAAGTCACTGTCACCGCGGCGCTCGGTGAAGCTGACCGAACCGATGCCGCGATCGTGGCGATCGAAGCCATCGCGCCAGCGTCCGCTGATCATGCCGTCGACCGAGCGTTGCGGGCCCAGTGCCTTTACCACCCGCAAGGTGAAGGCGTTGATGCCCTGCTGGTCCATTGCCCAGCTTGGTGTAGCCACAAGACCCGCCCACAGACACAAGCCATACCCGAGAGCACGCGCAAACGTCATAAAAGATCCTGAGAGACAGCGGGGAGAAGGGCCGGGTGGGACGCTAGGAGGCGTCGAACGCGGCGAGCCGGGCCTGGAGACGGTCGAGGCGCAGATCGAGTTCGCGTACCGCCGCATAGAAGGCGTCCACTTCGTGCCGATGCGGGGTGAGGCCGCGTTCCTGCGTGAGGTAGTCGGACAGATCCTCGCGCAGGCGCGCGCCACTACGTGCCACGGTGGTCCGCGTGAGCTCCGCCACTCTGCCGAGCGCGGAGGCTGGGAGATCGCCGGTGATACGGCTGAGGTGATATTCCCAATCGAGGTCGAGTTCCGTGAGGACCTCGCGCAAACCGCCGACGAGGGCTGTGCTGCCGTCCAGGCTTACGCCGGTGCCGTGCAAGTTGTGTGCCTTGCCGCCGCGGGCGAGCAGTTTGAGCAGTGCGGTGGCGGAACCGGTGAGCGTGGCATTCGGCTGAGCCCCGCAAACCGGGCTCAAACTCAACTTGGCGGCATGCACGCTGATGAAAAGTTGGAGCGAGGGTTCGGTACAACGGATGGCGAGCGTCTGCCCTTCAAAAGGGCGCAGGCGCTTCTGCGTGAGCGGATCGAGGGCAAGCAGGGCGTTGACCGCCGCTTCCAGCGGCAGCAACAGAGCGCTTTGCAGAAGACCCAGGGACATCAGGCAGCGTCGCGATAGCCAATGTGGATGGCGCAGATGCCGCCCATCACGTCGTGGAATTCACAACGCTGGAAGCCGGCGGCGAGCACCATGTCGCGCAGCGTTTCCTGATTGGGATGCATGCGGATCGACTCCACCAGGTACTGATAGCTGGCGGCGTCGTTCAGCACGATCTTGCCGGCGATCGGCCAGAACTTGGAGTAGAGGTCGTAGGCCTTGCCGAGCAGCGGATTGCGCGGCGTCGAGAATTCCAGGATCAGCACGCGACCACCGATCTTGGTGGTGCGATACATCGAGCGCAGCGCCGCGTCCTTGTCGGTGACGTTGCGCAGGCCGTAGGCGATGCAGATGCAGTCGAAGCTTTCATCCGCGAAGGGCAGGCACTCGGCATTGGCGAGGCTGTAACTGATGTTGCCCGGATTGCCGGCGTCGATGATGCGGTCGCGGCCGACGCGCAGCATGGATTCGTTGATGTCGGCCAGCACCACCTGACCTTTCTCACCGAGACGCGGTGAGAACAACAGGCTGAAGTCCCCGGTGCCACCGGCGAGGTCGAGCACGCGCTGGCCGGGACGTACCGCACTGAGTTCGAGCGTGAAGCGCTTGATGAGTCGATGCGTGCCGAGCGAGACGACGTCGTTCATCAGGTCGTACTTGCGCGCCACCGAATGGAAGACGCCACCGACCAACGCCGCTTTTTCTTCGACCGGCACTTCGCGATAACCGAAGTGGGTGGTTTTCTTCTGATTGCTGTCGTTCATCGGTGGAGGTTTGCGCGGAAAAGAGGCGCCATTGTACTCACAAGCCTTGCGGCCGTGCAGGAGCAAACAGCGAAATAGTCAGGCTGAGCGTGCAATCGTGCGCAGCGGCGCGAGTCGCTTCAACCTTCCTTCGGTTTGAGTGGCATGATGTTGACCACCTGCACGCTGGGATCGACCGGATCGCGTTTCGCGCCCGCTTCTTCGAGGCGCTTCAGATAGTCCTGCCACATCACATCCTGATGCTCGCCGAGTTCGCGCAAGTATTCCCAGGTGTAGATGCCGGTGTCGTGGCCATCGTCGAAGAACAACTTGATGCCGTAATGGCCGACGGGTTCGAGCTGGGTCAGTTTGACGAAGCGCTTACCCACCTGCAGCACTTCCTGGCCCGGGCCGTGACCGCGCACTTCGGCCGACGGCGAATGGACACGCAGAAACTCGGCCGGCAGCGAGAAACTCTTGCCGTCCTCGTAATCGAGTTCGAGCACGTTGCTGCGTTTGCGCAGACGAAGCGAAGAAGGCTGCATGGGTTCCCTCAGAGAATGAAGCGGCTGAGATCTTCGTTGTCGGCGAGATCACCGAGGTGGGTGTTCACGAAGTTGCCGTCGACCACCACCTTGTTGTTGCCGGCGGCGGCCATGGCGTCGGCGGCGAAGGACACTTCTTCCAGCAGTTTTTCCATCACCGTGTGCAGACGACGTGCGCCGATGTTCTCGGTGCGTTCGTTCACCTGCCAGGCGATCTCGGAAATGCGCGCGATGCCATCGTCGGTGAACTCGAGGTCCACACCTTCGGTGGCGAGCAATGCCTGATATTGCTTGCAGAGCGAAGCATCGGGTTCGGTGAGGATGCGGCGGAAATCATCGGCAGTGAGGGCCTGCAATTCCACGCGAATCGGCAGACGGCCCTGCAGTTCAGGGATGAGGTCGGAAGGCCGCGACAGATGGAAGGCGCCGGAGGCGATGAACAGGATGTGATCGGTGCGCACCGAGCCGTACTTGGTGCTCACGGTCGAGCCTTCGATCAGCGGCAGCAGGTCACGCTGCACGCCTTCGCGGGAAATGCCGGCGCCGGAGTTTTCGTTGCGCGTGGCGACCTTGTCGATCTCGTCGATGAAGACGATGCCGGTCTGCTCGGTGAGTTCGATGGCGCGGGTCTTGAGTTCTTCTTCGTTGATCAGCTTGGCCGCTTCTTCTTCCTGCAGTGCCTTGAGGGCCTGCTTAACCGTCATGCGGCGCGTCTGTTTGCGGCCGGTCTGCAGGCTGGAGAACATGCTGCTGAGCTGACTGCTCATCTCTTCCATGCCGGGCGGCGTCATGATTTCCAACGAGGCGAAGCGCGGGCTTACCTTGATCTCGATTTCCTTGTTGTTGAGCTGACCTTCGCGCAGCTTCTTGCGGAAGATCTGGCGCGTATCGCTGTCCTGACGTTCGCCGACGCCCGGCAAGAGTGCATCGAGGATCTGATCTTCGGCGGCATTGGCCGCCTGTGCGCTCACCTTCTCGTATTCCTGTTCCCGCAGCATCTTCATCGCCACGAACACGAGGTCGCGGATGATCGAATCGACGTCGCGACCGACGTAGCCCACTTCGGTGAACTTGGTGGCTTCGACCTTGATGAAGGGCGAGCCGGACAGCTTCGCGAGACGACGCGCGATCTCGGTCTTGCCCACACCCGTGGGACCGATCATCAGGATGTTCTTGGGCGTGACTTCGTTGCGCATCGCCTCGGGCAGCTGCATGCGGCGCCAGCGGTTGCGCAGCGCAATGGCCACAGCGCGCTTGGCGGCATGCTGGCCGATGATGTGTTTGTCGAGTTCGGCGGCGATTTCGCGGGGGCTGAGTCGGGACATGGTTTAGTAACTGAGTTCTTCGATGGTGAGGCGATGGTTGGTGTACACGCAGATGTCGGCCGCGATGTTGAGGCTTTTTTCGACGATCTCACGTGCGGAGAGTTCGGTGTTGTCGAGCAGGGCACGGGCAGCGGCCTGGGCATAGGAGCCGCCGGAGCCGATCGCCATCAGGCTGTCTTCGGGTTCGATCACGTCGCCGTTGCCGGTGATGATCAGCGAACTTTCCTTGTCGGCCACCAGCAGCAGCGCTTCGAGGCGGCGCAGGGCGCGCTCCGTACGCCAGAGCTTGGCCAGCTCGACCGCGGCACGCACCAGCTTGCCCTGGTGTTTCTCGAGCTGTTCTTCGAAGCGCTCGAACAGCGTGAAGGCATCGGCAGTGCCGCCGGCGAAACCGGCGAGTACCTGGTCACGGTAGAGGCGGCGCACCTTGCGGGCATTGCCCTTCATGATGGTGTGGCCTTGCGTGACCTGCCCGTCGCCGCCGATGACGACCTTGCCGTTGCGGCGGACCGAGACGATGGTGGTGCCGTGCAGTTGTTCCATGGTGACTCCAGAAGATGGGGCGATCGCCTCTATGTAGAGGTCGATGGCTGCAATTCAAGGCTAATGGGCGTCTGCTGCGCTCAGCGCACGAGCAGAGGAATGGAATCGATGTTGTTCTCGGACAGCAGCGCGCGCGCGGCCTCGGCTGCCTGCCGCCCGTTGAAGGGCCCGACCTGGACGCGCTGCCAGGTGCGGCCAGCGACCACGCCCGGTACGACGTTGGCGTTCAGGTTGAGCAGGATGATTTTGGCGCGGCGGTTCTCGGCGTCCTGACGATCCTGGAAGGAACCGGCCTGCAGCAGATACTGGCGCGTGTCGCCAGCGGCGTTGCTGGCCACGGTCGCTGCGGGCGTGGTGGTGGCAGGTGCCGGGGGCGGCGTTGCGGCGGCAGTGTTGTTCTGTGCAGTAGTCGTAGTCACCGTTTCAGGCTTGGGTGCAGTCTGCTGTGTCGCGGCCTGCTGTTGCGCCTGACGTTGCTGTTGTTGCTGTGCCTGCTGCTGCGCGGGTGCAGCTGCCTGGGGTGCAGGCGCGGGGACGCTCGGCGTGCCGACTTCGACACGCGCGTTGGCGAGCTCGCGATAGAAACTGAAGACGGGCAGATCTTCTTCGGCCACCACCACCTGCTGCACCGGTGCTTCGCCGCTGCGGGCGCTGCCGAAGTTGGCGATGCCGACGTAACCGATGAACACACCGAAGAGGCCAGTGAGTACGCCCGCGATGAACCAGTTCCAGTGCGTGCTGGAGGGCGGTGGGGTTCGCGTGGCAGCGCGACGGCCACTGCGTGAACCACTTCTGTCGCGATGTCTGGCGTAGTCCTGTGCCATGGTGGAACTCGAGTCGAAAAACTGGCGGCTATTATGGCGGATCGTGGCGGTCACTGACAGCGTCGCGGCACGATGTGGAATGTGCCATCGGCCGCAATTGCGTCAGCTGAAGTCGAGCGGGTCGACGTCGAGTGCCCAGCGCACGCGGCGCGCTTCGGGCAGGGAGTCGAGCCAGGTGGCGAGCGCATTGCCGACACGTTGCAGGTTCTGTCGCGACGAAGACTGCAACATCAGTTGCGCGCGGAAACGGCCGGCGCGCTTGCCATAGGGGCTCGGCATCGGCCCGATGCAATCCACGCCCAGCTGCGCATGCTGCAAGAGCCAGGCACGCGCCTTGTCGAGTACGTCGAGCGGCAATTCACGCTTCGTTGCCTCTGCGCGCAGCAAAATGAAGTGCACGAAGGGCGGCAGTGAGCCCAGACGTCGCTCTTCCAACAGTGAGCGCGCGAAGCTGCCATAACCTTCACGCAAGAGGCGCAGCAATGCCGGATGTTCCGGATACCAGGTCTGGATCAGCACCGTGCCTGGTGCGGTGCTGCGACCGGCGCGTCCCGCAACCTGTGTCAGCAGCTGTCCGAGGTTTTCCTGACTGCGGAAGTCGGCACTGAAAAGGCCGCTATCCGCATCGAGTACACCCACCAGGCTCACCTTCGGAAAGTGATGTCCCTTCGCGATCATCTGTGTGCCGACGAGGATGCAGGGAATGCCGCTGTGCACGGTTTCCATCAACTCGTGCAGGCGCGTGGCGCTGCGCGCGGTATCGCTGTCGATGCGTACGATGGGGAAGTCGGGGAATTCATTTGCCAAGAGCTGTGCGCCACGTTCGGTGCCGAGACCTTCACCGGATAGATCGTCACCGCCGCAATGGCCACAACGTTGTGGCACGGGTTTGAGCGCGTCGCAATGATGGCAGCGCAAGGCATTCGGTTGCTGATGCAAGGTATAGGCGCGCTCGCAGCGTGGGCACTCGGCAAACCAGCCGCAGTTCTGACACCGCAGCATCGGCGCAAAGCCGCGCCGATTGAGAAAGACCAACGCCTGTTCGCCGCGTTCGAGACAGCGGCGCAGCGACAGCAACAGGGTCTGCGAAAAACCTTCACGCAGGGGCTGCTGCCGCAAGTCGATGGGGCGCAGCGTCGGCAACACGGCCTCGCCGGCGCGCTGTCGTAATAGATGATGGTGGAAGCGCCCACTCAGTGCGTTGTTGAGACTTTCGAGTGAAGGCGTGGCGGAACCGAGCAGAATCGGTATGCCCAATTGCCGTGCGCGCCAGATGGCGAGATCGCGCGCGGAATAACGGAAGCCGTCCTGCTGCTTGTAGGAGTCGTCGTGTTCTTCATCCACGATGAAGAGTCCGCAACTCTTCAGAGGTGTGAACACCGCCGAGCGCGTGCCGATGACGATGCGCGCATCCCCACTGCGTGCCTTCACCCAACCTTCGAGGCGCTCCCTGTCGGACAAGCCGGAATGGAAGGAGACGATCTCGCAGGTGAAGCGATCGCGGAACCGCGCGAGTGTCTGCGGAGTCAGACTGATTTCAGGCACCAACACCAATGCCTGTTGGCCGCGTTCGAGCACGGCGTCGATCAATTGCAGATAGACCTCGGTCTTGCCGCTGCCGGTGATGCCTTCGAGCAGGTGACAGCTGAACTTGCCGAGCTGCGAGTTCAGCGCAGAGAACGCCGCGCGTTGTTCTTCATTGAGTGAAAGTGCGGGAGTGCGTAGCAGTGGTGGCGGCGTAGTAGCCGTTGCCACCGGCACGAGATGCACCAGTCCCTTGTCTTCGAGCGCCTTGAGCAGGGGCAATGCTGGACGTTCCAGCAGCGCAGTGAGTTCGGCACTGGTCAGGCCGTCATAGCGCGCGAGTAACTCCACTACCTGCTTCTGACGCGCCGAGCGTAGCGAGGGCACTTGGTCCAGCGGTAGGCGCAGTTGCCAATACAGCGGTGTGAAATCGGGCAGTGGTTTGCCTTCGCGCAGCGCAGGCGGCAGCGAGGTTTGCAGCGCGAGGCCGACGGGATGCAGGTAGTACTGACTGGCCCAGAGGTAGCACTCGAGCAGAGACGGATCGAGCAAGGGTTCTTCGTCCAGCACCGCCTCGATGTGACGCAGCTTGGTCGGATCCTGATCCGTGCTCTGATCGATGCGCACCAACACGCCCACCAAGGTGCGGCTGCCGAAGGGCACGCGCAGACGTACGCCGGGAGCCGGCAAGGGCTGCTCCGGCAGCGGCAGATAATGCAGCAAACGCCGTAGCGGACAGGGCACGGCGACGGCGAGATAAACGGGATCGGGCTGGCTCAAGTGGATGCGGGCTGTTGAGTGTGAGAACTGCGGGCAATAGTATAGGGCCTCTTTCAGAGTTACCCCCGCCGTGACCTCAATGCAAACCGACAGTACCCCGCGCGTCCCCCCCGAACTGCTTCAGCTGCGAGCCGACATCGACAGGATCGACGAGGAGATCCTCGATTCCCTGGCGCGTCGCTTCGAAGTGACGAAACAGGTGGGCCTGCTCAAGGCCGCCCACAACCTGGATTCGGTGGATCCGGTACGCGAACAGGAGAAATTGGCGCGTCTGAAGCAATTGGCGGAGGAAAAGGGGCTCAATGGCACCTTCGTGCATCAGCTCTTCCAGTGCCTGTTCGACGAGGTGGTGCGCAACCACCGCGCTCTGCTGAAGTCTTGATTTGACTCACTTTTTTGGCGCCGGCTTGCCAGGGACGGGGCATCTGTTAGAATGCGCGCCCTTTCCGGCCTGATTCGGGGCGGATATTACCAACGAGGTCATGGTGCCGACTGAAGTCCAGTCGGAGAGCGATGATCCGCATGAGGTTGACCATGAAAGCCGACATCCATCCGAAATACGAAGACGTGACCGTCACCTGCGGTTGCGGCAACACCTTCAAGACCCGCTCCACGCTCGCGGAAGATCTGCGTATCGACGTGTGCTCCCAGTGCCACCCGTTCTTCACCGGCAAGCAGAAGATCGTGGACAGCGGCGGACGCGTAGACAAATTCAACAAGCGCTTCGGTAACCGCAAGCTCTAAGATTCCACCAACCGGCGGGACTTTCCCGCCGGTTTTGTTTCTGCCCTTCGCTTTTCTTTTTCTTCCTTCTTTTTTTATCTCTTTTATCTCCATCTGCGCTGCGCAAACGCGCCGCTGCTGCGTGAGCGAAACACCCGCGCAACGCTACTCTGCTGGCACGTCACTGATACTTTTCAACGGATGAACGCATGAGGGCTGCTCACTCGATGCGAGCAGCCCTCAGGAATGAATGATGGCGGAAACTTGGAGGCGACGCTCCGTCAGAAGATGCTTTCGACGGAGGAGCCGCTCGAAGATGGCGAGCGCGGATTGCTGGTGTTGCCGTAGGGCGGGACTTCTTCTTCCTTGAACACTTCGAAGATGGCGCCCGGTTCGCCCGGAGCGGCGCGCAGACCGGTACGCGGATTGATGCGCACGGTGACGAGGCCATCGGGCTGCGCCATGGCATTTTCGGGGCGGCCTTCGAGAGCCTGTTTCATGAAGTCGATCCAGATCGGCAGCGCCACGGTGGCGGCCTGTTCGTTGTCGCCGAGGTTGGCGGGCTGGTCGAAGCCGACATACACGGTGGAGACGATGTCGCCGTTGAAGCCGGAGAACCACAGATCCTTGTTGTCGTTGGTGGTACCGGTCTTGCCCGCCAGGTCCTTGCGCGTGAAGTTGCGCGAAATCGCGCGGCCACTACCTTCGGTGGTCACGGCGCGCAGGATGGTGTTCATGATGTAGGCGGTGCGCTCGTCGACCACACGCGGCGCCGGCACGATGGCCTGTTCTTCGGTGTGCGAATGCAGTGCGTCTTCCATTGCGCTGGAACTGGCGGAGAGCGCTGCCACGTTCTGTGCGGCAACCGTCGTCTGCTCGTTCTGCGAGCCACATTCCGGGCAAACGGTCGGCGGAGTTGCCTTGTACACCTCACCGTCGTTGAAGTTGACGATGCGATCGATCACGTAGGGTTCGACCTTGTAGCCACCATTGGCCAGCACTGCGTAGCCGGTGGCGATTTCGATCGGCAGAACTGCATGTGAGCCGATCGCGACCGTCAGGTCGTTACGCGGAATCTCTTCGGCCTTGAAGCCGAAGCGCGCGATGTAGGGAAGCACCACGTCCTGACCGAGCTGTTCGTAGAGGCGCAGCGATACCAGGTTCTTCGACTGCGTCAGCGCGTACTTCAGACGGATCGGCCCCATGAACTCGCCGTCGAAGTTGGACGGACGATAGTCGGCGCGCGCCAGCGGGGCGTCGTTGATCAGCGTGGCGGCGGTGTAACCGTTCGCGAGTGCCGCGGTATAGAGGAAGGGTTTGAAGTTGGAGCCGGGCTGACGTTTGGCCTGCGTCACACGGTTGAAGGAGCCGGTGTTGAAGTCGTAGCCACCGACGAGCGCGAGGATGGCGCCGTCACGTGGGCTGAGCGACACCAGGCCACCGTTCGCAGCCGGCACCTGGCCGAGCATCCACTTGCCGGCATCGTCCTGCGTCACGCGGATGAGATCACCAACCTTCGCAACTTCGGAGGCGCTGCGCGGCGTGGAGCCCCAGGTGCTGGTGGTGATGAAGCGTTTGGCCCAGCGAATGCCGTCCCAGGTCAGCGTCAAGGTACTGCCATCGCTCATGAGCGCGGTGATGGTGTCGGTGCCGACTTCCGTCACGATTGCCGGATATTGGTCGGCGATGACGGGCGTGTTGTTGAGCGTTTCGAGCCACTTGTCGAGCGAGCCGTCGGCAGCAGGCGCGATGTTCGCTTCGGGGCCACGATAGCCGTGGTTGCGGTCGTAGTTTTCGAGACCGCGGTTGAGTGCGGCGTTGGCGGCCTGCTGCAGTTTGCTATCGATGGTGGTGTAGACCTCGAAGCCGTCGGTGAGCGCAAGCTCGCCATAGCGCTGCATCATTTCCAGTCGCACCATCTCTGCCACGTAAGGGGCATAGAGCTCGGGCTGACGACCGTAACGTTTGGCGGTTTCGGGTGCGGCGAGGGCGAGCGAATATTCCTCACGCGTGATCATCTTCTGATCGAGCATGCGGTTGAGCACGCGGCGACGCTCCGCCATCGCCCGTTCGGGCGAACGCAGCGGGTTGTAGGCGTTGGGCAGCGGCAGGATGCCGATCAGCGTGGCGACCTCGGGCAGGGTGAGCTCGTCGATCTCCTTGTTGTAGTACTGACGCGAGGCGGCAACGATGCCGTAGGCCGACACACCGAAGAAGCTGCGATTGAGATAGAGCTCGAGGATCTCTTGCTTGGAGAGATCGCGTTCCATCTTCAGTGCCAGCAGGATTTCCTTGAACTTGCGCGAGTAGGGTGATTCGCCTTCGAAGAAGAAGTTCTTGGCCACCTGCATCGTGATGGTCGAACCACCACCCCAGTCGTTACCGGTGAGTACGCCGGCCACCATGCGCATGAGGCCGTAGGTATCGACGCCCTCGTGCTGATAGAAGCGTTTGTCCTCGCTGGATATCAGAGCGTTGACTATGATGGGAGGGATTTGATCGTACTTGATCGGATTGCTGCGACGGCTGCCGAACTCGGCGAGCAGTCGGTTGTCCGCAGTGAAGATGCGCAGCGGGTTTTCGAGACGGATGTTGGTGTACGCCTCACGCCCCGGCAGCTTCGGCGACAGGTACAGGTAGGCGCTCGTCATGATCATGACCATCCCGGCCAGGCCGGCAATGGCCCAGCAGCCGAGAAAGCGGGTGAGGCGCCACACCAATTTCACTGTCGTTGTACCGGAATCCGAGTCAGAAGTGGGGCGCATTTTACCCGTATCGGACAGGGCAAGGCCATGGAGTATTTTGTGGTCCGTCACAAAACCGTTGCGCCCACCAGGTGTGCTCGCGCATTGCGGCAGGACGCCGATGCGCCGAGCGCTGAATTGAGTGCTGGCTTGGCGCCAGCATCGAGTGAATCAGGGATGAGTGATGTGGGGCTTTTCACGGAGGAAAAGCACTGCGCTCGGCATCGATATCGGCTGTAGTGCAGTGAAGGTCGTGCAGGTGCGTGGCGATGCGCGTACTTGCAGCATCACAGCGTGTGGCTGGCGCCCCTTGCCTCCTGGCGCAGTAAGGGAAAAACGTATCGTCGATGTCGGCGTGGTGGCAGCGGTGCTGCGCGAGTTGTGCGTCGACTTGCACTGTCGAGGTGCGCGAGCCGTGACCGCAGTGCCCAGCAGTGCGGTAATCACGCGGCAATTGCAATTTCCCGGTACCTTCAATGATGCAGAGCTCGAGCTGCAGGTGTGGCTCGAAGCCGAGCGGCAACTTCCGCATGCAGCAGAAGAACTCGCGCTCGACTTCGTGAGTTCGGCCACTGCCGACGGCAATACGGGCGTCATTGTGGCGGCTTGTCGCAAGGAGCAGATGGAGACGCGCTGTGCAGTGCTCGCTCGAGCGGGAATTGCTGCCATCGTGGTAGAGCCTGAAACGCAAGCGGTGGAGCGCATCTTTGCGCTATCGGGTGAAGTCGCCGGTCTGCATGCGCTCGCCGACATTGGCGTAACTTCACTCACGCTCTATGTCCTGCGCGATGGTGTGCTGATTCATGAGCGGGAGCATGTGCTGGCTGAGCGCTTGCCCTTGAATGGATCTGATGCCGAAATGTCGGCAGTTCAGGAACGGTCGTTAGAAGAGCTCATCGCTCCCCTGCTGCGCGCCCTGCAGCTTTTCCATTCTTCCGGTTCTCCTCAACGCATCGCGCGGCTCGTACTGGCTGGTCGTGGCGCCCTGCTTCCGAATCTTCCCCAGGCGCTCGAGCACCGAACGGGAATACCAACTGCGGCGGCCCAAACCTTTGCCGCGTTGCGGTTCTGCAGGCAGTTTGACGCTGCAGAACTCGAACGTACTGCGCCGTTGTTTGTGCTTGCGCTTGCTCTTGCATTGCGAGGACTGCGCGATGACTGAGTTCAATTTCTTGCCATGGCGTGAGCGCAAACGCGTACGCGAGCGTAGACGTTTCGTGCAGCGGCTGGTTGCGGCGGCTCTCGCGGCAGCACTGCTGCACGGTGTGTTGTCCCTGCATCTCGTATCCGCAACACGTAGCGCATCTCGGCAGCAGGCCGCGTTGAAAACACAACTCATGGCGCTCGATGCACCGCTGGCGCAATTGCGTGAACTACGAGAGCGCAGGGAGGAGCTGGAGCAACGCACGGAGCTTCATCTTGCGCTGGAAAGTCAGCGACACGGACTGGTGGAAGTGCTGGAGCGATTGGCGGCACTGGCCCCGGAAAGTACGCACTTCACCAGTGTTGGACGAGAGGGGAATCGATGGCGTCTGCAGGGCAGGGCGAGCGGCTCCTCTCTCAGCCAATTGTTGCGAGCTCTGGAAGTCGCTCCGAATTTCGGTGTGCCGGAGTTGTCGGAGATCGGTGCGCCCGGCGTAGGAGATGGATCCTTCGTTGTGCTCATTCCGATGACGGAGGACCAGGTTCCATGAGAGTGCCACGCTGGTATCAGGAGTTGCGCGACTTCGATTGGAATGAACTGGTCGAACTCGACACCTTCGATGTCTGGCCTACGTCCGTGAAGAACGTGCTCGTGGCACTGTTCTTCAGCGTTTGCCTGTTTGCGGGCTATGTGCTTTTGGTTCGTGGCTTGATGGCCGCTGCCGAAAACGCAGAAGCGCTCGCGACTGAGCTAGGGCATGAACTTCAAACGCAACAGTCTGAGTTGCTTGCGGTGAATCGGGAACGGCAAATGCTTGCGAATTTGCAAAGCAAGGTGGCCGAGCAAGCGGGGCAATTGCTTACGCGCGCCGGTGTGCCTGCTCTTCTTGATCTATTGACAGAGTCAGCAGCAGCGAATGGCCTGCAGATCGACGAGCTCGAGTTGGAGAGCGAAGTGGAACAAGCATTCCTGGTGCGACTCCCGATGCGACTCGTGGCGCGAGGGGCTTACCGCAGTGTCGTGACTTTCTGGCAGGAGCTGGCTGCATATCCCCTGCTGGTGGTACCGCTGGACTTTCAACTCAGCTCTTCGGAGCAGGACGACGAACTGCGTCTCGAGCTGAAGCTCGAGGCTTATCGCGCAACAGGTGCATTCAGCGAAGCGGGCGGGCTTGCTTGGCAGCGTCCAACGCTACATGCCGCACCGCCAACCCGGAATCCCTTCGCTACGCGTTCCAACGGAAGTCCTGCCAAAGATGACGAGCATCGACGCAGGTTGGAAGCGCTCGAGCACTTCGATCTTTCCGAGCTGACACTGTGTGGAACCTTGGCGCGTGGCGGACAGCGGTGGGCGCTGGTGCGTGCCCCGACGGGACTCATCACCCGCGTCGGCATCGGCACTCGCATGGGGCGCAACGAAGGTCGTGTCGTCGCCATCAGTCGCGAACACATCGAGCTGATCGAACGCAGGGTGGAGGAAGATGAGTGGAGAGAACGGCGCAGTGTGCTGCGCTTGGCCAGGCCAGACTGAATCAGGAGCTCAAGGATGGAACGAGGAAGCAAGTGGTGGGCAGTGAGTGTACTGTGGCTTTGCAGCATGAGGCTGTGCGCGCAGGAAGCGGCGCAGGACACGGGTGGCATTACCCTGGATTTTCAGGACATCGACATTCGTGCCGCACTCCAGATTCTCGCCGACTTCAATGATTTCAGTTTGGTGGTGGGCGACAGCGTCACGGGTCAGCTCACTCTTCGTCTCGACAACGTGCCATGGGAGCAGGCGCTCGACCTGGTGCTTGCGCCGCGCGGTCTGGGAAAGCGCCAGATCGGCCCGGTGCTCTATGTCGCACCCGCCGAAGAGTTGGCGCAGGCGGAGCTGACGGCGCTCGAACTCGAGGAGCGCCGCAAGGCCTTGGCGCCGCTCGTCACCGAATACATCGAACTCAACTACGCCGTGGCTTCCGAGCTATTGCCGCTCTTGCGTGGTGAAGGAGAGCTGGGAGGCATTCTCACCGAACGCGGCAGCGCGGCAGTCGATCAACGCACCAACACACTGATCGTGCAGGACGTGCAGGTGGTGCTGGATGAAATTCGAGCACTGCTGGCACACCTCGACGTGCCGGTGCGGCAGGTCCTGATCGAGGCACGCATCGTCAACGCCTCGACCTCGTTCAGTCGTGCTCTCGGTATTCGCTGGGGTGGCGTGCAGACCTTCCCTTCAGCCGGTGATGACTTCGTCCTGTCCGGCAGTCTCGATGCGGTAAGTGGCAGGGCACCAACGCCAACAGAGGCGCTGGTGGTGGATCTCGGTGTGGACAAGCCTGCTGCTTCCTTTGCGCTCGGCTATGCCGGTAACAGTGGTCTGCTGCAGTTGGAGCTCTCTGCTTTGGAGGCGAGTGGTCAGGGGGAAGTGATCGCGCAGCCGAAGGTCACGACGCAGGACCAACAAGCCGCGCGCATCGAATCGGGTGTGCAGATTCCCTATCAGGCGCAGGCTGGCGGCACGGCGGGAGGCTCCACCACCGAGTTCGTCACGGCGGCCTTGTCGCTGCAGGTCATTCCGCAGATCACCCCTGATGGCCGCATCATCATGTTGCTCGACGTGCATCAGGATTCGGTGGTACCGGGTTCGGGAACCGTGCCCGCCATCGCCACCAACTCGGTATCGACGCGAGTGCTCGTCAATGATGGGGATACCGTGGTCCTGGGTGGCGTGTTCCGTGAAGAGGAAACCACCACGGTGCTCAAGACGCCGGTGCTCGCAGAACTGCCCTACCTGGGTTCACTCTTTCGTCGCACCGAGCGCGGTCGTACCAAGACGGAGCTCTTGATCTTCATCACACCGACCATCCTGCGCGAGGCGCCTTAGTGCTCACGCGTGTCGCAGTTCTCGCGTGCCCTCACGAGATCGGGTCTAATAGCGCCCCGCCGCACCGGCTCTACTACTACGCAAGGCCCGAACCGAATGCTGCCAGCTTCGACCAACAACATTTTTCTGATCGGCCCCATGGGCGCCGGCAAGACCACCATCGGACGACTGCTTGCCGAGCAGTTGGGGCGCACCTTTCATGATTCGGATCAGGTCATCGAGGAGCGCGCAGGCGCCGACATCTCGTGGATCTTCGATAAGGAAGGCGAGCCGGGTTTCCGTAAGCGCGAAGCCAACGTGATCGCGGATCTCACCAGTCTCGACAACATCGTCCTCGCCACGGGTGGGGGTGCCATCCTGGCCGAACAGAATCGTCGTGCACTGCATGAAAGAGGCGTGGTGGTCTATCTGATGGCGACGGTGGCGCAACAGCTCGAACGCACCAAGCGTGATTCGAAGCGTCCGCTGCTGCGGACGGATGATCCGAAGGCGCGGCTGACGGCGCTGATGGAAATCCGCGAGCCGCTCTACCGCGAGATCGCCGACATCAGCATCATGACCAGTCGCCGCAGTCCACGCGCGGTGGCGGCAGAAATCCTTAAAATGCTGCGCAATGGTGGTGTCCAGGTCTGACGCAGCACGAGAAAGTATTGGAGATTGCATGGAAACCCTGAGCGTCGCTCTCGACGAGCGCAGCTATCCCATCCACATCGGTGAAGGCTTGCTGAAGCGGGCAGACCTGTTCTTGCCGTTTGTCGAGAACCGTCAGGTCTGCGTCATCACCAACGACGTGGTGGCGCCGCTGTATCTGCAGCAGGTGTTGCAGACGCTGGCGCCTTGCCGTCCGGATTACCTCGTGCTTCCCGATGGCGAAGAACACAAAACGCTCGAAACCGTCACCCGCATCTACGATCACCTGCTCGAGCGCAACTATTCGCGCTCCTGTGTGCTGATTGCACTCGGCGGTGGTGTGATCGGTGACATGGTGGGCTTCGCTGCCGCCACCTATCAGCGTGGTGTGCGCTTCATCCAGGTACCGACGACCTTGTTGGCGCAGGTGGATTCTTCTGTCGGTGGCAAGACCGGCGTCAACCGTCCGCTCGGCAAGAACATGGTCGGTGCCTTCTATCAACCGCAGGCGGTGCTGATCGACGTCACCACGCTCGACACCCTGCCGCTGCGCGAACTCAAGGCCGGTCTCGCTGAGGTCATCAAATATGGCTTCATCAACAATCGCGCCTTCCACGACTGGATCGAAGCCAATCTGCCGGCGCTGCTCGAGCGTGATCGCTCGGCGTTGATTCACGCCATCAAGGTGAGCTGTCAGGAGAAGGCAACGATCGTTGCTGCCGATGAAACCGAAGGTGGTGTGCGTGCCACGCTCAACCTCGGCCATACCTTCGCGCACGCCATCGAAACCGCCACCGGCTATGGCACCTGGCTGCATGGTGAGGCAGTGGCGGCCGGCATGGTGATGGCGGCGGATCTTTCCCATCGCATGGGTTTGCTCGATGCACCATCGGCGCGCACGATCAAGGCGTTGGTGGCACGTGCCGGTCTACCAGTGGCGCCGCCCGACGATATGACGCCGGAGCAGTTCATTGCGCTGATGGCCAAGGATAAGAAAGCAGAAAAGGGTTCGATCAAGTTCATCCTGCTCGAAGCCATCGGTCGTTCCATTTACAACCGCACTGCACCGCCCGAGTTGCTCGAAGCAACGTTGACTGCAGGGCCTCGTCTCGCCGAGTTCTGAGTCGTTCCTTCCTGGATGCCGTCGTGCGCATGTGACGGCGTCCATGCACCATTCGGCTGCAATGTGCGTCGTTCAACGCTCTTCGCAGCACCTCCGACTAACTGATTGAAACCGCTCAGGTTTCAGCACTTCAAAAAGTATGGCAATAACGTTGCCATACTTTGGGTGCTTGTGTAGAATGGCCGGCCGTTTTGAAAAAAGCATACACGTATGTGCTTTTTCTGAATGGTCCAGCCTGCGTCAATTACCACGAATCAGCTGAAGAGAAGAAACATGAGAACTGGTCTTTACCACCCCGACGAGTTCAGGGACAACTGTGGCTTCGGTTTGGTGGCCCATACTGAAGGCAAGCCCAGTCACGATCTCTTGCAGTCAGCAATTAGTTCGCTGGCATGCATGACTCACCGCGGCGGCATTGCTGCAGACGGTGTCACCGGAGACGGCTGTGGTCTATTGATGCAGAAACCCGATCGCTTTCTGCGGGATCAAGCACAGAATCTCTTCAACCAACAACTGGCAGACAACTACGGCATAGGCCAAGTCTTTCTCAGTCAGGATCCCGCCAAGGCAGAACAAGCCAAGGCAATATTGGTAGAAGAACTTCAAGCCCAAGGTCTAAGCGTCGTAGGCTGGCGCGCAGTACCAACAGATCCCTCAGTATGTGGCCGTCTCGCTAGAGAACTCATGCCACGCATCGAACAGATCTTCGTCGATGCACCCGGTCTCGATAAATCCTCTCTCGCCGTAAAGCTGTTCGTCGCACGCCGCAAGGCTGAGAAACGTCTCGAAGACGATCCCGATTTCTACGTATGCAGCCTTTCGCATTCGGTGTTGTCCTACAAAGGACTCACGATGCCGGCTGATTTGCCGCGCTTCTATCTCGATCTGAACGATCCGACGCTGGAAGTGGCGATGTGTACTTTCCACCAGCGCTTCTCCACCAACACCTTGCCGCGCTGGCAGCTCGCTCAACCCTTCCGCATGTTGGCCCACAACGGTGAGATCAACACCATTCAGGGCAACCGCAACTGGGCGCGGGCACGTATCAACAAATTCCGTTCCAAGGCCATTCCGAACATCGAAGAGATCGCACCGGTCGTCAACTTCACCGGTTCCGACTCCTCGTCGATGGACAACATGCTCGAACTGCTCGTCACGAGCGGCATGGATCTCTATCAGGCCATCCGTCTCATCATGCCACCGAGCTGGCAGAACCGTGAGGACATGGATTTCGAGCTGCGCAGCTTCTACACCTATGCCTCCATGCACATGGAAGCGTGGGACGGTCCTGCCGGCGTGGTACTCACCGACGGCCGGTATGCCGTGTGTGTGCTCGACAAGAACGGTTTGCGTCCCTCGCGCTGGGTGTTGACGCGCAATGGGTATCTGACCGCTGCATCCGAAATCGGCGTAAATGCCTACAACCCGGAAGACGTCGTGGCCAAGGGCCGCGTCGGGCCGGGCGAGATGCTCGTGGTCGACACCGAAGAAGGCAAGATTCTCCACACCGAAGACGTCGCCAACTATCTGAAATCCCGTCAGCCCTATGGCGAATGGGTGAAGAAACGCACGAGCTTCGTCGAATCCCAGTTGTCGGAAGACGCACCCGCACTCAAGCCGCTGTCGCCGGAAGAGTGCGAGATCCACATGAAGATGTTCCAGGTCACCTTCGAGGAAATGGATCAGGTCATGCGTCCGCTCGCCGAGAAAGGTGGCGAGGGCACGGGTTCTATGGGTGACGACACGCCGATCGCCGTACTGTCGCGTCACGTGCGTCCGTTGTACGACTACTTCCGCCAGCAGTTCGCACAGGTAACGAACCCGCCGATCGACAGCTTGCGCGAAGCCAATGTGATGTCGCTCGAAACCCGCATGGGTCGTGAGCTCAACATCTTCGAAGAAACCGAAGATCACGCCGATCGCATCATCCTGCACTCGCCGCTCTTGTCGCCGAACAAGTTCTGGAACCTCAAGTGCATGAACCGCCCGGGCTACGAATCCGCCGAGATCTCGCTGGCCTACGATCCGGCCATTGGTCTGGAACAGGCAATCAAGAATGTGGTGGCGCAGGCAGAAGCCGCGGCGCGCGCCGGCAAGGTATTGCTGTTCATCTCCGAGCGTCTGCCGGAGAAGGGTCAGCTCGTGATCAACGCGCTGCTCGCCACCGGCGCCATCCATCATCACCTCGGTGTGTTGGGCCTGCGCTGTGATACCAACCTCATCATCGAAACCGCCAGCGCGCGTGACCCGCATCAGATCGCCTGCCTGGTCGGCTACGGCGCCACTGCGGTCTATCCGTATCTGGCCTACGACGTCATCGATCATCTGATCAACATCGGCACCATCCACATGGAACCGATGGTGGCGCAGAAGAACTACCGCAAGGGCATCAACAAGGGCCTGATGAAGATCATGTCCAAGATGGGCATCAGTACCATCAGCTCCTACCGCGGTGCGCAGCTGTTCGAAATCGTCGGCATCTCCGACGAAGTCACTTCGCTCTGCTTCCCGGATGCTTGCAGCCGCATCGGCGGTGCGACCTTCCAACACCTGCAGAACGACCAGGAAAAACTGGCGCGCGATGCCTGGACGCCGCGCAAGCGCATCCAGCAGGGAGGTCTGTTGAAGTTCATCCACGGCGGCGAATACCACATGATCAACCCCGATGTGGTGCGCACGATTCAGGATGCGGTACGCAGCGGCGACTACGAGCAATATCGCAAGTTCGCGCAGCTCGTCGACAACCGTCCGATCTCCGCCATCCGTGACCTCTTCACGCTGCGTGAAGACGTCACCCCGATTCCGCTCGAGCAGGTCGAACCGCTGGAAGACATCCTGAAGCGTTTCGATTCCGCCGGCATGTCGCTCGGTGCGCTGTCGCCCGAAGCGCACGAAGCGCTGGCACAGGCGATGAACCGTCTCGGTGGTCGTTCCAACTCCGGTGAAGGTGGTGAAGACCCGGCGCGTTATGGCACCGACAAGGTCAGCAAGATCAAACAGGTCGCTTCCGGTCGTTTCGGTGTGACGCCGCATTACCTCGTGAACGCCGAAGTACTGCAGATCAAGATCGCGCAGGGAGCGAAACCTGGCGAAGGTGGCCAGCTGCCCGGCAGCAAGGTGAATGGCCTTATCGCGCGCCTGCGTTACTCCGTGCCTGGCGTGACGCTGATTTCGCCGCCGCCGCATCACGACATCTACTCGATCGAAGACCTGGCTCAGCTGATCTTCGACCTCAAGCAGGTCAACCCAGAGGCCATGGTATCGGTGAAACTGGTATCCGGCCCCGGCGTCGGCACGATCGCCGCCGGTGTGGCGAAGGCCTACGCCGACCTCATCACGATCTCCGGTCACGACGGCGGCACGGGTGCGAGCCCGCTCACCTCGATCCGCTACGCCGGTACGCCGTGGGAAATCGGCCTGTCCGAAGTACAGCAGGCGCTGCGTGTGAACGATCTGCGTGCGCGCATCCGCGTACAGGCGGACGGTGGTCTGAAAACCGGTCTCGACGTGATCAAAGCAGCCATACTCGGTGCCGAGAGTTTCGGCTTCGGTACGATCCCGATGGTGGCTCTGGGCTGCAAATATCTACGTATCTGCCATCTCAACAACTGCGCCACCGGTGTGGCCACGCAGGACAAGAACCTGCGCGAGCAGCACTTCATCGGCCAGGCCGAGATGGTGATGAACTACTTCCGCTTCGTGGCGCAGGATACGCGTCAGTGGCTGGCCAAGCTCGGTGTCAGCAAACTCGAGGATCTGATCGGCCGCACCGATCTGCTCGTACGTCTGCCGGCGCAGACCGAGAAACAGGCGGCACTGGATCTGTCGCGTCTGCTGCACAACGATCTCATCCCGGACGACAAGCCGCGCTTCTGTACCATCACGCGCAACCCGCCCGCCGACAAGGGCGAGCTGGCAGAGCAGATGGTGCGCGACATCCTTCCGGCCATCGAGAACAAGACGGGTGGCATATTCAACTACAAGGTCAATAACTACCATCGCTCGATCGGCGCACGCCTGTCGGGTGAGATCGCCAAACGCTACGGCAACCAGGGTATGGCCGATGCACCGATCACGGTTCATCTGAATGGCTCCATCGGTCAGAGCTGGGGTGTGTGGAACGCCGGTGGTCTGAACATGCATCTGGTGGGCGAAGCCAACGACTATGTGGGCAAGGGCATGGCTGGCGGCAAGCTGGTCGTGGTACCGCCGCCGGGCTCCACCTTCAAGACGCAGGACACCTCCATCATCGGCAACACCTGTCTCTATGGCGCGACGGGCGGCAAGCTTTTCGCTGCTGGCCGTGCCGGTGAACGTTTCGCCGTTCGCAACTCCGGCGCGCATGCCGTAGTGGAAGGTGCCGGTGATCACTGCTGTGAATACATGACCGGTGGTCTCGTCACCGTGTTGGGTCGCACCGGTTACAACTTCGGCGCGGGCATGACTGGCGGTTTCGCCTATGTGCTCGACCTCGATAGGGACTTCGTCGACAAGTACAACCATGAGCTCATCGAAGTGCATCGCATTCGCAACGAGGGCATGGAGGAGTATCGCAACCATCTGCGCCTCGTGATCGAGGAATACGTGCGCGAAACCGGCAGTGCCTGGGGCGCCCACATCCTCGACAACTATGGTGAGTACGTGCGCAAGTTCTGGCTGGTCAAACCGATGGCCGCCAGCCTCGGGGCACTTTTGAGTCTGGTTACTGTCAACTCCCAGTAAGGTCGCCAACGGCAGGTACAGTACGGCGTGAGCCGTGTGAGAGATCAACATGTCTGAGATCATCGCCAAATCCAAAGATACTTTCCGGTTCGTGAAAACCGGCCGTATCGATCCTGCGAAGAAGCCGCTGGCGACGCGTCAGCAGGCCTTCGTCGAGATCTACGATCCGTTCAAGCCGCAAGAAGCCGAAGTTCAGGCAGATCGCTGTCTCGAATGTGGTAACCCCTATTGCGAATGGAAATGTCCGGTCCATAACTACATTCCCAACTGGCTCAAGCTGGTGGTGGAAGGCAACATCCTGCAGGCGGCGGAACTCTGCCACAGCACCAACACCCTGCCGGAGGTGTGCGGTCGCATCTGTCCGCAGGATCGTCTCTGCGAAGGCGCCTGTACGCTCAACGACGGCTTCGGCGCCGTGACCATCGGCAACATCGAGAAATACATCGTCGACACTGCGCTCGAGCAGGGCTGGCGTCCGGATCTTTCGAAAGTGGAGCCCACCGGCAAGAAAGTCGCCATCATCGGTGCCGGTCCTGCCGGTCTCGGTTGTGCCGACGTGCTCGTGCGCGCCGGTGTGCAGCCGGTCGTGTTCGACCGTTATCCGGAAATCGGCGGTCTTCTGACCTTCGGCATTCCGATGTTCAAGCTGGAAAAAGACGTGATGTCCCGTCGCCGTGAAATCTTCGAAGGCATGGGCATCCAGTTCCGTCTCAACACCGAAGTCGGCAAGGACGTGAGCTTCCAGCAGCTGCTCGACGAATACGATGCCGTGTTCCTCGGCATGGGCACCTACAAGGCCATGAAGGGCGGCTTCCCCGGTGAAGATCTCGAAGGCGTGTACGAAGCACTGCCCTTCCTGATCGGCAATACCAACAACGAGATGAAGTACGACCCCAACCTCGCTCCCTTCATCTCCATGGCCGGCAAGCGCGTGATCGTGCTCGGCGGTGGTGATACCGCGATGGACTGCAACCGTACCTCCATCCGTCAGGGCGCGGCTTCCGTCACCTGCGTCTATCGTCGTGACGAAGACAACATGCCTGGTTCCAAGCGCGAAGTGGAAAACGCGCGACAGGAAGGCGTGAAGTTCATCTTCAATCGTCAACCAGTGGAAATAGTTGGCGAAAACGGTAAGGTTACCGGCGTGAAATTCGTGCAGACGCGAATGGGCGAACCTGATGCAAAAGGCCGCCGCGTTGCCGAAGAAGTGCCGGGCAGTGAAGAAATAATCCCGGCCGATGCTGTGCTGGTGGCCTTTGGCTTCCAGCCGAGCCCGGCACCGTGGTTCGCAGATTTCGGCATCGAGCTGGATCAACGTGGCCGCGTGCTGGCGCCGGCCGATGGCAAACATGCGTACCAGACTTCGAATCCCAAGATCTTTGCGGGTGGCGACATGGTGCGCGGTGCCGACCTCGTGGTCACCGCCATCTGGGAAGGTCGCCAAGCCGGCAGCGGCATCTTGGATTATCTCGGAGTCTGATGAACGCACCTTTGAAGAATGACCGCTTCCTGCGCGCACTACTGCGCCAGGAAGTGGATGTCACGCCCGTATGGATGATGCGCCAGGCGGGTCGTTACCTCCCCGAATATCGCGCCACGCGCGCTCAGGCCGGCGATTTCCTGACGATGTGCAAGACGCCGGCCTTCGCCTGTGAAGTGACGCTGCAGCCGCTGCGTCGCTTCGCACTCGATGCTGCCATCCTCTTTTCCGACATCCTCACCATTCCCGATGCCATGGGAATCGAGCTCTATTTCGAGCAGGGTGAGGGGCCGCGTTTCCGCAAACCGGTACGCACCGAGGCCGATGTCGATGCCTTGCCGATCGTCGATGCCAAACGTGATCTCGGCTACGTGATGGATGCGGTGTCGCTGATCCGTCGCGAGCTCAATGGCCAGGTGCCCTTGATCGGTTTCTCCGGCAGCCCGTGGACCATCGCCACCTACATGGTCGAAGGCGGCGGCAGCAAGGACTTCGCCCTCATCAAGAAGATGATGATGGCGACTCCCGCGCTGATGCATGCCTTGCTCGACAAGATCGCGCAGTCGGTCGTCGTCTACCTCAATGCGCAGATCGAAGCCGGCGCTCAGGCCGTGCAGATCTTCGACACCTGGGGTGGCGTGCTGAGTCCGTCCGCCTATCGCGAGTTCTCGCTCGGCTACATGCAGAAGATCGTGCAGGGTTTGATTCGCGAGCACGAAGGGCGCCGCGTGCCGGTGATTCTCTTCACCAAGAATGGTGGTCTGTGGCTCGAAGACATCGCCGCCGCTGGCGCCGATTGTGTCGGTCTCGACTGGACCATCGATATCGCCGACGCCAAACGGCGCATCGGTGACAAGGTGGCGCTGCAGGGCAATCTCGATCCTTCGGTGCTGTACGCTCCGCCGGAAGTCATTCGCAAGGAAGTCGCGAAGATTCTCGAAGGTTTCGGCCATGGCAACGGCCATGTCTTCAACCTGGGCCACGGCATTCATCAGCACGTCGATCCCGAACATGCGCGCGTGTTCGTCGACGCCGTGCATGAGTTGTCGGCGCCCTATCACCGCTGAGCACAGGTGTGACGCGTCTCAGCGCCTACGCCTTCCTTTCCATTGGCGCGAACCTGCCCGGTGAAGCAGGTTCGCCGCTGTCGACACTCAAACGCGCAGTCGAAGTGCTGCGCGGCTTGAGCGACGCATCGCTGCTGCTTTCTCCCTACTACGAATCCGATCCCAAGGATTGTCCGCCCGGCTCACCGCGTTACTGCAATGCAGTGGTGGGGCTGTTACCACGTGCGGGGGAAACCGCGCTGACCCTGCTGTTGCAGTTGCAGCGCATCGAAGCGGACTTCGGTCGTGTGCGCAGCGGCATCGTCAACGAAGCACGCACGCTCGATCTCGACATCCTCACCTTCCCCGACACCGAGTCCAATACCAAAGAGCTCACACTGCCGCATCCACGCGCGCATGAACGTCGTTTCGTGCTCGAACCCTGGATCGAAGTGGTGGGAAGAGAGTGGCTGCTGAGGCAGCGCACACTGGGTGAATGGCTCGACGAATGTCGCGATCCGCCGCTCGTCGAAATCACGCAATAAATTTTCGACCGCCCAATAAAAAACCCGGCCGAAGCCGGGTTTCAGGTCCATCAATGCGCCATTCCTTTGCGGCAATCCATGCCATTGCAAGCGCCAAATCGAAAAGTGTCGAGACCAAATCAGCAGTGGCTCTGCGTGACTTGAGGTGAATTCTACGCGAGTGATGTTTCGCGTCTGTAACCTGGCTCACACTTCCAGCAAGTGCGAGCCAAGTCTCGACTGCGTGAGTGGTGCTCAGAGTTCCACGTCGACGTCGAAGCCTTCGTCGGTCAGCGTGAACTTGCCATCCATCACGGCGTACAGCCACTTGGCGGACTTCGCCATGCCACCGAGCGGATACAGGTGAACCTGCGTGATGCCGCACTGCGGATCGTTCGCCTGATAGTTGGCGAGATCACGTACCAGTTTGTCGGGAGCGCGGGTGGTCATCAGTTTGGCGATGTTGGCAGCCTGACGGGTCAGCACGCGCATGGAAGGACCGATGCCGCAAGCGGTGGCGTGAGCGAGCAGGGTCTTCAGGGTGGCGAGGCCCGGGATACCGATGTGGATCGGCAGCTCGTTGCCTTCGGCGCGGATGCGTTTGTCCCAAGCGATGATCGGCTCGGCTTCGAAGCAGAACTGCGTGGTGATGTACATCTCGAAGCCGTGCTCCTTGGCATAGGCGTTCTTCTCGAGCAGGGCCTTGGTGACTTCTTCCGGCTTGATGTCGGGCGAACCTTCGGGGTGACCGGCAACGCCGAGTTTCTTGATGCCGTACTTCTGGAAGAGATCGGTGCGCAGCACTTCCATGGAGCTGGAGAATTCACCCACCGGCTTGTCGACGCCACCGCCGATCAGCAGGGCTTCGTCGACCTGGGCTTCGGCCTGGAGGATCTTCAGGTTTTCTTCGAAGAAGGTTTTGCTCGGGATGGAGCGTGCCGCGAAGTGCGGTACGGGCTTCATGCCTTCGGCGTACAGACGTTTTACCGTGGCAACGGTGTCGCGGAAATCCGAACCCGGAAGGAAGGTGACGAAAACAGTGGTGCCTTCGCGCAGGATGTCGCGGAAGTTTTCGATCTTCTTGGCTCCGCCGGGAGTGACTTCCACGGAGGCGTTCTGGAGGAACTTCAGGATGTTGTCTTTTTCGTTGCTCACGGGCGTTACCTGTTTTGGATGGTAAAAAATCAGCGGGCTATTCTAGCGACGCAATGGAGTAGGGGCAAACCGCCCGGTTCGGCGCAAATCCTTGGCAGATCGGGCCTGCTGGCGGCGCAATCGTTCATAGTGCCTCGCACCAGGCACATACGGTGGCGGTCAGTTGCGCGAGATCTTCGGTGCCGATGACGTAAGGCGGCATCAGGTACATCAGTCGTCCAAAGGGACGGATCCACACCCCTCTCTCGACGCAGAAACGCTGCGCGCGCGCCATGTCCACCGGTTCCTTCAGCTCCACCACGCCAATCGCTCCCAACACACGCACATCGCTGACGCCAGGGAACTGGCGACATGGTGCGAGTTCGCGCTCGAGTTGAGCAGCGATGGCTGCGATGCGTTCCTGCCAGGGGCTTTGCAGCAAGAGCTCGATGCTCGCCACCGCCACCGCACAGGCGAGTGGGTTGCCCATGAAGGTGGGGCCATGCATGAAGACACCGCCGCTGTGGGAAATGGTGTCGGCGACCTTGTCGGTGCAGAGCGTGGCGGCGAGGGTCATGGTGCCGCCGGTGAGGGCCTTGCCGAGACAGAGAATGTCGGGCGTGATGTCCGCATGTTCGCAGGCGAAGAGCTTGCCGGTGCGGCCGAAGCCGGTGGCGATCTCGTCGGCAATCAGCAGCACTTCGTAGTGATCGCAAAGGTCGCGTACCGCGCGCAGATAGTCGGCGGAATAGAAGTACATGCGTCCGGCGCCCTGCACGATCGGCTCAAGGATCAGGGCTGCGAGTTCGTGTTGGTGACGGGCCAGCAGGCGTTCCAGAGCATCGATTTCGTTGGCGGGGCAGGCCTCACCGAAACGCGCCTCGGGCGCTGGAGCGAATACTTGCTCACGCAGCGCACCGCCAAAGATGTGATGCATGCCGGTGACGGGATCGCACACGCTCATGGCGGTGAAGGTGTCGCCGTGATAGCCCTTGCGCGGCGTGATGAGACGCTGCTTCTGCGAACGCCCGCGCGCGATCCAGTACTGCAGCGCCATCTTGATCGCCACTTCCACGCTCACGGAGCCGGAGTCGCACAGGAAGACGCGTTCCAGGCCTGGAGGAGTCAGTTCGACCAGGTGCTTGCCGAGCGCGATGGCGGGTTCATGTGTGAGGCCTCCGAACATCACATGGGCCATCGTGTCCAGCTGCGCTTTCGCCGCATCGATCAAGGCGGGGTGGCCGTAGCCGTGGATGACGCTCCACCAGGAGGACATCCCGTCGATCAATGCCGTTCCATCTTCGAGATGGAGCCGCACGCCCTCCGCCCGTACCACGGGATAGACGGGCAGGGGATTCTGCATCGAGGTATAGGGATGCCAGAGATGTTGACGATCGAAATCGAGATCGAGCATGGCGGTAGCACGGCTAAAGAGGGCGCATTAGAAAGGAGCGGACGCCGCTTGGCAAATCAGGCGCGCGCAATCGCCCAGGCATGGAGCTCCACGGGCTGCGGGAGTTGGCGATGGAGCAGACGGGCGAGCGTTTCGACGGTGCTCATCGTGGTGAGGACGTCGTCTACCAGGGCGATACGGCTCAGGCCAACGAAAGCATCAGGCTCTGCCAGGGCAAAAGCCCCGCGCAGATTGCGCTTCCGCTCGGCCTTGCGCAGGCCCTGCTGGGGCGGGGTGTCGCGAACGCGTTGCAGCGCGGTGGCAGTCACTGCAATGCCAAGCCCCTCGCCCAGTTGCCGCGCCAACACCAGCGCCTGGTTGTAGCCACGGTCGCGCAGGCGGCGTGGATGGAGCGGGACCGGCAGCAGGAGCTGTGGCAGCTCCTGCGGTCGATAGCTTTCCCGTAGCACCTCCACCAGCAACTCAGCCAACACCCGCCCGTGCTGGAGCTGATCGTGATATTTGTAGCCGCTCACCAAGGCAGAGACTGGCGGCTGCCACGTAAAAGGCGCCACAGCACGGTAGATCGGGCGTCTGCCAGAGGCGCAACGGCCACAGCGGCGGTCCGGTGGATGGCCGGGCGGCAGCGGCAGAGCGCAGCCTACGCAGGGATCTTCCACTGTGGAAAGCGTTTGCTCACAGGTCAGACAAAGGTCGCGTCGCAGGCCGCTGGCCTTCTGGCAGACCACGCAGTGCCCCGGCCAGAGGAAGAATTGGGCATTCAGTAGCCACTTGTTCAGGAATTCGGCGGCTTTGGTTGACATATTCGCGGTCCTGCCTACCATTGCGGCCCTCAGCATAGTCCCGCCCCGGCCGCGCCGCCTGGGTTCTACGAGGTAATCCCCATGGCCGCCGCACTGCGTCACGATTGGCAGAATCACGAAATCGAAGCCCTCTTCGACCTTCCCTTCAACGATCTCCTGTTCAGGGCCCACAGCATCCACCGCCAGTACTTCGATCCCAATGCGGTGCAGGTGAGCACACTGCTGTCGATCAAGACGGGTGCCTGCCCGGAAGACTGCAAGTACTGCTCGCAGAGCGGTCACTACAACACGGGGCTCGAGAAGGAAAAGCTATTGGCGGTGGAGAAGGTGTTGGCGGAAGCCAAGGCCGCTCGCGACGCCGGCGCCACCCGCTTCTGCATGGGTGCGGCGTGGAAGCACCCTTCCGCCAAGGACTTCCCCTACGTACTCGAGATGGTCAAGGGAGTACGTGCTCTCGGTCTGGAAACCTGCATGACGCTGGGCAAGCTCAGCCGTGAGCAGACCCAGGCCCTCGCCGAAGCGGGGCTCGACTACTACAACCACAACATCGATACCTCGCGCGACTACTACAACCAGATCATCACCACTCGCACCTTCGAGGAGCGTCTCGATACGCTGGCCCACGTGCGCGAAGCCGGCATCAAGGTGTGCAGCGGGGGCATCGTCGGCATGGGCGAGAGCAAGCAGGACCGCATCGGTTTCCTGCGCGAGCTGGCCAACCTGCCGCAGCATCCGGAAAGCGTGCCGATCAACAACCTGGTGAAGATCAAGGGCACGCCACTCGAGAACGCGCCCGACATCGATCCCTTCGACTTCGTGCGCATGATCGCCGTGGCTCGCATCCTGATGCCGAAGTCGCACGTGCGTCTGTCTGCCGGACGCGAGCAGATGAACGAACAACTGCAGGCGCTGTGCTTCTTCGCCGGTGCCAACTCCATCTTCTACGGCGATCGTCTGCTGACGACTTCCAATCCCGAAGAGAGCAAGGACCTCGCGCTCTTCGCCAAGCTCGGCATCCATCCCGAGCCGCGCGAAGTGCATCCGGAACAGCTGGCGGCGGAGGAAGCCGTTCCCGCGGCCAAGTCCTCGCTCTACTACGACGCCACTGCCGCACACTGACGGAGCCTCCCATGGCCAGCGGTTTCCGCGAACGGTTGCAGGAAAGGCTGCAAGCGCGGCGTGCTGCGCAGCTCTACCGGACGCGGCGCGAAGTGCAGTCACCGCAAAGTGCGGTGCTGCAGGTCGATGGGCGTGAACTCCTCAACTTCTGCAGCAACGACTACCTCGGCCTCGCCAACGATCCGCGCGTGAAGGAAGCCTTCATCGCCGGTGTCGAACGCTATGGCGCTGGGAGCGGCGCTTCGCATCTCGTGTGTGGCCACAGTGCGCCACACGAAGCGCTGGAAAATGCGCTCGCCGAATTCACCGGACGCAGCCACGCACTCGTCTATTCCAGCGGCTTCATGGCCAACGTCGGTGTTCTCACCGCCTTGCTTGGACCACAGAGCGCGGTATTCGAAGATCGTCTCAATCACGCCTCACTGCTCGATGGCGGACTCTTCTCCGGCGCGCGCTTCAAGCGCTACGCCCATCTCGATGTCGCCGCGCTCGAGAAACAACTCGCGCAGGATGAGAGCACTGGCGAACGGCTCGTGGTGAGCGATGGCGTGTTCAGCATGGATGGTGATGTTGCGCCACTCGCTGCCCTGATGGATGTGTGTGAGGCGCACGAGGCGCTACTGATGATCGATGATGCTCATGGCTTCGGTGTCCTGGGCTGCGATGGTGGTGGACTGGCGCAGCAGACACAGGAGCAAGGTGTGCATGTCGACGAAGAACGTCTACCCATCCTGGTCGGCACACTCGGCAAGGCCTTCGGCACCATGGGCGCCTTCGTTGCGGGCAGCGAGGAACTGATCGAGACGCTCATTCAATTCTCGCGTTCCTACATCTATACCACTGCATTGCCGCCCGCAGTCGCTGCGGCCACCTTGCGCAGTCTCGAAATTCTGCGCAGCGAAAACTGGCGGCGCGAACATCTCAGCAAACTCATCACTACTTTCCGTGCCGAATGTCTGAAGCTCGGCTTCACGCTCACCGATTCCGGCACTCCGATTCAGGGGCTCTTGCTGGGCTCGGCGGAAGCCGCGCTCGCCGCGAGTCGTGAACTCGAAGCCAAGGGTTTGCTCGTCACTGCGATTCGTCCGCCCACGGTGCCGCAGGGCACGGCGCGACTGCGCATCACCTTCACGGCCAATCACAGCGAAGCGCAGCTCGAACGCTTGCTGGAAGCACTTGCTGCGCTGAAGCCAGCGCAGGAGGTGCGCCGTGATTGAGTTGCAGAATCGACACACGAGTGGCGCGGCCGGCATTGCGCTACAGCGCATCGCGCAATCCTTCGGCGCAGCGGCCACACGCTACGATGCCCACGCTGCATTGCAGCGCGAAGTGGCGCAGGCGCTATGCGCCTTGATTCCGCCCCAGCACCCAGCACCAAGAACCTTTCTCGATCTTGGCTGCGGCACGGGTTATTGCTTGCAGCATCTGCGGCAACGTTTTCCTGCGGCCACGGCGTTCGCGCTCGATCTTGCACTGCCGATGCTGCAAACCACGCGTGAACTGGATGCTGCTGCACAGTTGGTATGCGCCGATGCAGCGGCCTTGCCCTTGGCAGGGGAGAGCATCGATCTACTGAGTTCCAGCCTGGTGTTGCAGTGGAGCTCCGATCCTGCGCGCGTTTTCAAGGAAGTGGCGCGTGTACTGCGGCCTGGTGGTCTGGCGCTGTTCAGTACCTTCGGTCCCGAGAGTTTGCGCGAACTGCGCGCGGCCTGGGCGGAGGTGGATCCGCATACACACGTGAATCAATTCTTGCCTGAAGCCCAACTCGTCGCTGCGGCAGCAAGCAGTGGCCTGGTGGTGAGCTGCGAACGTCGTATATACGTGCGTTGGTACTGTGATCTGCGCGCGCTCGGCCGCGAACTCAAAGGCATCGGTGCGCACAACATGAATGCGACACAGCGCCCCGGTCTCACCGGACGTCAGGCCTTCGCGCGTGCCGAAGGCGCCTTCGCACGCGGCAAGGTCGCAGGACGTGGCGTGCCAGTGACCTACGAGATCTTCTATCTGCAACTGGAGGTACCAAGGTGAGCATCGCTCAGCGGCGCGCCTATTTCGTGACGGGCACAGATACGGAAGTGGGCAAGACCTTGGTCAGCTGCCTCTTGCTGCATGCGGCAGCGGCGCGCGGCATGGAAACGCTTGCACTCAAACCACTCGCTGCCGGTGCCGAGGAAACGCCCGAAGGACTGCGCAATGAGGACGCACTGCGCTTGATCGACGCATCGACGCGGAAGTTGCCCTATGCGCAGGTGAATCCCATCTGTTTGCCCGATCCGCTGTCGCCACATCTCGCCGCGTTGCGCGCCGGACGTCGCGTGAGTGGTGAACGTTTGGTCGGTCTTTGTCGCGGTGCCTTGCTGCAGCGCGTCGGCTTCACCTTGATCGAAGGCGTGGGTGGTTGGCGGGTGCCCATCAATGATCGCGAGTTCATGTCCGATGTGGCGAAAGCCCTGCAATTGCCGGTGTTGATGGTGGTGGGCCTGCGTCTGGGCTGTCTGAATCACGCGCTGCTCACGGCGGAAGGGATTCACCGCGATGGGCTCACCTTTGCTGGCTGGATCGCCAATACCTGTGATCCCGACATGGCGGAACTCGATGCCAACGTCGACACCCTCACGCAGGCGCTCGGTGTGCCGCCGCTCGGTGTGATTCCGCGTCTCACGGACATCAGCAATCTTGCGGATCACCGGCATCTGCTCGATCTGAGCCAGCTCGGCCTTTGATGCGTATCAAGCGCTCACTGGCGTCGCACCGGCGTCAAAGAGCGCATCGGGTATAATGCGCGCCCGTTTTGCCCCGGACTTACGATCCGACTCGCAAAGGTACAGCCATGACCCAGTCTCAGCCGCGCATCGTCGTATGTGCGCTCTATCATTTCGTGCCGCTCGATGATTACGCGGCTCTCCAGCAACCCCTCTTGCAATTGATGCTCGATCACGAGGTGCGCGGCACCTTGTTGCTCGCCGCCGAAGGCATCAATGGCACCATCGCCGGCACGCGTGAAGGCATCGATGCCGTGTTGAATTGGCTCAAGAGCGATCCGCGTCTGGCGGACCTCGATTACAAGGAGTCCTATGACGACACACCGCCCTTCTATCGCAGCAAGGTGAAACTCAAGAAAGAGATCGTCACCATGGGCGTGGAAGGCATCGATCCGCGCAGCAAGGCCGGCACTCATGTGGATCCCAAGGATTGGAATGCATTGATCTCCGATCCCGACGTGCTCTTGATCGACACCCGCAACGACTACGAAGTGGAGATCGGCACCTTTCGCGGCGCGATCAATCCGCACACGCGCTCGTTCCGTGAATTTCCGGAGTACGTCCGCAAACATCTCGATCCCTCGCGCCACAAGAAAGTGGCGATGTTCTGCACCGGTGGCATTCGTTGCGAGAAATCGACGGCCTTCCTCAAGGAGAATGGTTTCGAGGAGGTCTATCACCTCAAGGGCGGCATCCTGAACTATCTGGAGAAGGTGCCGGAGTCGGAATCGCTGTGGCAGGGCGAGTGTTTCGTGTTCGACAACCGTGTGTCGGTGAATCACGCGCTGGAGAAAGGCAGTTACGACCAATGTCACGCCTGCCGCATGCCGATCACCGAGCAAGACAAGCAGAGCCCGCTCTACGAACGCGGTGTGAGCTGTCCTCGTTGTCACGGCACGCGCGACGAAGAGGAACTGCAGCAATTCCGCGAACGTCAGCGTCAGATCGATCTCGCTGCGGCGCGTGGCGAGACCCACATCGGCGCGGAAGCGGCCATGATCAAGGAGCAGCGCAAGGCACAGAAAATGCGTGAGCGAGAGCAGGCCCGCTTGAGACAAATGGCGCAGCAGGCAGAGGCGCAGGCCAAATAGCTTTGCCCATTGCTTTCATATTTCTTTGTTACGTTGCCCGGCCCCCGCGTGGCAATTCGGGGCGGGTTTTATAGAATGCCCAGGCCATCCATCAGCATCACTAGGATCAGGACATAACAACCATGAGTAAGAAACCCCTTTTGGCGGCAGGCGTCGTCGTGCTGGGACTGCTGTATGTGGTCTTCCGTACACCGTCCGTCGGCAATCCGGAAATCCCCACTGGTGCCGAGGCCATTGCGCGCGGCGAATACATCTATAACGCCGCTGGCTGCAGTGCCTGCCACCAGCCTGAAGGCACGGACGCACCTGTAGGTGGCTATGAGATCGAGTCGCCCTTCGGCGGCACCTTCCACGTGCCCAACATCACGCCTGATCCGGAAACCGGCATCGGTGGTTGGACCGGCCGTGACTTCATCCTGGCTCTCAAGCACGGTCGTTCGCCGAGTGGCGGGTTCTACTGGCCGGCCCTGCCGTATCGCACCTACAAGGACATGACCGACGAAGACGTGCTGGATCTGGCTGCTTACGTGATGTCGCTGCCGCCGGTGCGCCACGAAAACCGCGAGCATGAGCTGCCCGCATGGCAGTTCCGCTTCATGATGGCTGGCTGGAATTTCCTCGCCAACATCCTCGAAGGCGAACCGCCGGCGATCCCGGATGATCCGAAGATTCAGCGTGGTGCCTATCTGGCACGCGCGCTCGGTCACTGCAGCGAATGCCACACGCCGCGTAACGCGCTCGGCATGCTGCAGATGGCAAACGAATTCAAAGGCTCCGACATCGTGTCCGCCGACATCTCTCCCGAAGGTCTGCGCGCTTGGACTGCAGAAGACTTCGTCGGCTTCCTGCAGCTCGGCATGACCGCCAACTTCGACTTCGTCGGTGGCGAGATGCTGGATGTGATCGAGCACACCAAGCTGCTCACGCCGGAAGATCAGGAAGCCTACGCGGCTTTCTTCACGCGTAGTCGGTAAGACGTAGCCGCAAGGAACAGGAAAAACGCCCCTTCACGGGGCGTTTTTTTTGAGCGAAAAAAGTGGGGCGTACATCGAGCAAAAAACGACGCAAAAAAAACGCCCCTCGAGAGGGGCGTTTTGCGCGGAGCCTTGGCTCTGATTGCTCAGTCCAGACGGAAGCGGTCGTGGCAAGCACCGCACTTCGGACCGATGCTGCGTACAGCGCCTGCTACACCAGCAGCACCCTGACTTTCGATGGTGGCTTTGGCTTCGTTGGCAGCGGTTACCAGGTCGGCAGCCAGCTGGTCGAAGTCAGCCTTGGCGTTCCAGATGGTGTCTGCAGCGCGGGAGTCGATGCCTTTGCCAACAGTGTTGGTTTCGAACAGAGCGGGGATCATGCCACCCAGGACTGCGATACGCTCGATGGCGGTAATGGCAGCTTCCTGGTTGAACTCACCGCCACGAGCCATAACACCCAGCGGAGCGTTAGAGAACGACAGCAGCTTGAACACGGCCTGACGGTTGGCGACCGCCTGAGCTGCCTGTTCTTCAGGAGACAGTTCTGCAGCAGTCGCGGTGAAGGAAAGAAGAGAGCTCAGCAGAACAGCTCCGGTAAGTGCAATGCGTTTCATGTGAAGTTTCCCCATCTATCTAGTCCTATTTAAACATCAAGGTGTGGATGTTGGCTCCGCACCAGGCGCTGCATTGTGCCACGTTGTTTGACTCCTGTCTGCAAGGTAGGCGGGTTGCTAACCAGGCTACGGAACTGCTTGGATTGCCCTCCTTGGGACCGTCTCCTTCGCGTAACCTTCCCGCTTCCTTGGCGCAAAGTATCGTGGCGCCCGGCTGAATAAGTACTGAACGAAGCACGCTCGTCGCGCTGGCGCCGAACCATGCAATCACGGCCTTTTCACGCTTGTCAGTGCAAAAGCGGCCAGGCGGCATTACCATAGCCGCCCTGTGTCGGAGGAGTCTCATGTCCCGTAAGAAAGCCCCATTCAACTTCGAAGTCGCCCTGGCGGAACTGGAAGGTTTGGTGGACGCCATGGAAGAGGGCGAGATGAGCCTCGAGGATTCCCTCAAGGCCTTCGAGAGAGGGGTCAAGCTCACACGCGAATGCCAGCAGGCCCTGGCCCAGGCCGAGCAGAAGGTGCAGATCCTGATGCAGGAAGGCTCCGTTCCCACCGCAGAACCCTTCGCTCTCGATGATGATGAGGACGAAGACATCGAGGCCGACGACGAAGACGACGAGGCGCTGAACTAGCCCGTGGCCACCAACAAGCTTCAGGACGACTGGCGCAGCCTCTGTAGGCGCCGGGTCGAATCCACACTGCAACGTTCCCTCACTCTGCCGCAAGCTCCACAGAACGTGGTTTCCGCCATGCGCTATGCCGTGCTCGGTGGTGGCAAGCGCATACGCCCGTTGCTCGCCTATGCCGGCGCACTCGGCGTGGGTGGGCACATGGAGGCGGCCGACATTCCCGCCGCCGCCGTCGAGCTCATTCATGCCTATTCGCTCATCCACGACGATTTACCGGCCATGGACGACGACAAGCTGCGTCGCGGTCGTCCCACCTGCCACATAGTATTCGGTGAGGCACAGGCCATACTCGCCGGCGATGCCTTGCAGGCCTTGGCCTTCGAGCTTCTGGCTGCGGCGCCACAACTGGCCGTGGGCCACGCCACACGGCTGCGCATGGTGCAGGTTCTGGCGCAGGCCTCCGGTGCTGCCGGCATGGTGGGCGGGCAGGCCATCGACATCGCCGCCACTGGTTTTGCGTTGAGCGAAGCCGAGCTCACGCGCATGCATTCGCTCAAGACCGGAGCCTTGATCCGCGCCAGCGTGATCCTGGGCGCGCTCAGCACCAATCTCGCGACGGCAGCGCACATCCAGGCGCTGGAGCGTTTCGCCACGCTCGCGGGCCTCGCCTTCCAGATTCAGGACGACATCCTGGACGTCACTTCCAGCACGGCGGTGAGCGGCAAGCAGCAGGGCAAGGATGCGGCGCAGAACAAGCCTACCTACGTGTCCCTGCTGGGTCTCGACGGTGCGCGCCAGCGCCTGGCTGAAGTGGCCAAGGCAGCAGAGCTAGCGCTCGAGAGCGGTGTCAATGCAGCGCCACTTCTGCAGCTGCTCGAGCAGATCGTGCATCGTGAAGCCTGAGACGAGGGGTCGGTTTGCGCTAAAATGCCGGCCTTTGTCGCTCGCGCCAGATTGATAGATGTTCAACGAAATCCCCACCTCCCGGCCGCACACTCCGCTGCTCGATTCTGTCGATGTTCCAAGCGATCTGCGCCGGGTCCCCGAGCGGCAACTGCCTCAGTTGGCGCAGGAGCTGCGTGAATACCTCCTTTACTGTGTCGGCAAGACCGGAGGTCACTTCGGGGCAGGGCTCGGTGTCGTCGAGCTGACCATCGCGCTGCATTACGTCTTCAATACGCCCGACGATCGCCTGGTGTGGGACGTCGGCCATCAGAGCTATCCACACAAGATTCTCACCGGCCGCCGCGAACGCATGCTGACGATGCGTCAGGCCGGCGGTCTCGCCGCCTTCAACAATCGCAGCGAAAGCATCTACGACACCTTCGGCGTCGGCCATTCCAGTACCTCGATCAGCGCCGCGCTCGGCATGGCCCGTGGCCTGAAGGCCACGGGCAAGAACGACAAGGTCGTCGCCGTCATCGGTGACGGTGCCATGTCGGCAGGCATGGCCTTCGAAGCACTCAACCACGCCGGCGAGCTCGACAGTGACATCCTGATCGTGCTCAACGACAACAACATGTCGATCTCCAAGAACGTCGGTGGTCTGTCCAGTTATTTCGCGCGCATGTGGGCGAGCAAGCCCTACAACGTGCTGCGTTCCGGCAGCAAGAAAGTACTTTCCGCTCTGCCTCCGGCGTGGAAGGCGGCACATCGCGCCGAGGAATACATGAAGGGCCTCGTGTCGCCCGCGACCATCTTCGAAGAGCTCGGCATCACCTATTACGGCCTGATCGATGGCCACGATCTGCCGGGCCTCGTCGACATTCTGCGCAACATCAAGGATCTGAAGGGGCCGCGTCTGCTGCACGTCGTCACGCGCAAGGGCAAGGGCTATGCGCCGGCGGAAAAAGATCCCTACGGCATGCATGCGCTCAACAAGCTGACACCGAAGAGCGAGCAACAGGAACCGGATCGCACGCCCACCTACTCGCAGGTGTTCGGCCAATGGTTGTGCGACATGGCCGAAGCCGATGGACGTCTGATGGCGATCACACCGGCGATGAGCGAAGGTTCGGGCATGCGCGAATTCGAAGCACGTTTTCCAGCGCGCTTCTTCGACGTCGCCATTGCCGAACAACATGCGGTGACCTTCGGCGCCGGCATGGCCTGTGAAGGACTCAAACCCGTGGTGGCGATCTACTCCACCTTCCTGCAACGTGGTTACGACCAATTGATTCACGACGTGGCGCTGCAGAATCTCGACGTACTCTTCGCCATCGATCGTGCCGGTCTCGTTGGTGAAGATGGCCCCACTCACGCCGGCAGCTTCGACCTCAGCTATCTGCGCTGCATACCCAACATGGTGGTGATGGCGCCGAGCGATGAGCTCGAAGCGCGTCTGATGCTCAACACGGGCTTCAAATACCCCGGTCCAGCAGCTGTGCGTTATCCTCGCGGCAAGGCCAACGCGGAACTGCTCGATCGCACGCTCGACACCTTGCCGATCGGCAAGGCGCGCGTGATTCGCGAAGGCAAGCGCGCAGCAGTGCTCGTGTTCGGTACCTTGCTCAAGGCCGCACGTCCCGTGGCCGAAGCGCTGGATCTGACCTTGGTCGACATGCGTTTCGTCAAACCGCTCGACGAAGAACTGCTCATCGAGCTCACGAAGACGCACGAACTCTTCGTCACCGTGGAAGAGAACGTCATCGCCGGTGGTGCAGGTTCCGCGGTGAATGAATTACTGGCCCGCATCGGCGCCGATACGAAGATCCTCAATCTGGGCCTGCCCGACCAATTCCTCGGTCATGGCAAGGCTTCTGATCTTCTCGCCGAGTGCGGTCTCGACAGCGCCGGCATCGAAGCCAGCATACGAGAGCGGCTGGACTGACCATGCGAAGACCACAAGCCACCGACATCACCGATATGGAAATGAAGTGGCACGTGGTGAGGTTGTTGCTTCCCTACCTCTGGGAATATCGCGGCCACACGCTGCTCGCCTTCACCGCGCTCGGTCTCGGCAAGGCCGCCACCATCAGCCTGCCGTTCTTCCTCAAGTACATCGTCGATGCGCTCGATCCCAGCCTGAACACGCTGATCGTCGTGCCGGGGATGTTGATTCTCGCGTACGGCTTGGCGCGCTTCATGAACGTGCTGTTCAACGAAGTGCGCGACACGATGTTCGGTCGCGTCACCGAGCGCATGATCCGCCGCATCAGCCTGCAGACTTTCCAGCATCTGCACGGTCTCGATCTCGATTTTCACCTCAATCGCCGCACCGGAGGTCTCTCGCGCGACATCGAGCGCGGTACGTCGGGCATCAGTTATCTGATGCGCTTCATGGTCTTCAACATCCTGCCGACGGTGTTGGAGCTATTGGTGGTGATCAGCATCTTCCTCTCCCATTACGGTCTCGCCTTTGCCGGTGTGATCGTGCTGGCGATCGTGGTGTACGTGTCGTTCTCCGTGCTCGCCACCGAGCGTCGTACGCAATATGTGCGTGAGATGAACCAGGCCGATTCCGCCACCAACAATCGTGCGGTGGACAGTCTGCTCAACTACGAGACGGTGAAGTACTTCACCAACGAAGAGTACGAGGCCGAGCTCTACGACCGCGAGCTGGCGAACTGGGAACGTGCCAAGCAGCGCAATCGCCTGAGTCTGTTCGCACTCAATGGTGGGCAGGCGCTCATCGTGGCAGGTTCGATGACGCTGATGCTGTGGTTGGCGGCACGTGGTGTGACGCAGAACGACCTGACCCTGGGTGACTTCGTATTGGTCAACACCTTCATGATGCAGCTCTTCATGCCGCTCAACTTCCTTGGTTTCGTCTATCGCGAGATCAAGGGTGCGCTCGCCAACATCGAGAATCTCTTCAACCTGCTGCAAGTGAAGCCGCGCATCACCGAGGCACCGAACGCAGTGCCGCTCGATGCTCGATTGCCGGAAATTCGCTTCGAGCACGTCGGGTTCGGCTACAGCCCCGAGCGGCAGATACTGCACGACGTGAGCTTCACGATTGCGCCCGGCGAGAAGGTGGCCGTGGTGGGCGCGAGCGGTTCGGGTAAGTCGACGCTGGTGAAACTGCTGTTCCGCTTCTATGACTGCAACGAGGGCCGCATCCTCATCAATGGCAAGGATCTGCGCGACCTTCAGGTGCAGTCGCTGCGCCGCGCCATCGGCATCGTTCCGCAGGACACCGTGCTCTTCAACGACACGCTGCTCAACAACGTGCGCTTCGGGCGTCCCGACGCCACCGATGAAGAAGTGCATGAAGCGATCCGACTCGCACAGCTCGAGAACTTCATTCGTCTCTTACCGCAAGGCGTGCAGACGATGGTGGGTGAGCGGGGGCTGAAACTTTCTGGCGGCGAGAAGCAGCGTGTGGCGATTGCGCGCACGATGCTCAAACGTCCGGCCATCCTCGTTTTCGACGAAGCCACTTCGGCGCTCGACAGTCACACCGAGCGCGGCATCCTCGAAGCGCTGCGTGAAGTGTCGAAGGGTCACACCTCGCTCGTCATCGCGCATCGTCTTTCCACCATCATCGATGCCGATCGCATCGTGGTGCTGGACCACGGGCGCGTGGTGGAAAGCGGCTCGCACGCGCAGCTCTTGGCTGCCGATGGCCACTACGCCCAGATGTGGCGGGTGCAGCAGCAGGATGAGGTCAGGAGGCACAGCGTGGAGCAGCCCGTCCACGCCGATTGAACTGAAACGACAGGCATAAAAAAGCCCGGCTTTGGCCGGGCTTTTTCGTGAGGAGTACCTCAGAGACCTGCGGTCTTCTCGAAGAAGGGCTGACCGAGGTCGTCGTGCATGTCGATCAGGAACTTGTTGTTTTCCTGACAGATGTAATCCGCCAGTTCCTGACCTTCCGACCAATTGATCTCCCACACGACGGTCCACGGTTCGCTGTAGGCGCCCGGATCGTCGATCAGAGCTTCGTAGCGCAGGACTTCTTTGTACGGACGGGAGATGCGCTCCACCGTGTGCAGCTGCTCGGTGTGCATGTAGCCGCCGAAATCCAACCAGGTCTTTTCGTTGTAACCGATCGTGTCCACGACCAGCGTGTCCCCCTCCCAGTGGCCTACGGAGTGTCCAAAGTAAGTCGGGTTCACTTGTTCGGGATGCGGACGGCCGTCCATGTGGATTTCGCGCCAAACGTGTCCGCCACCTTCGAAGATGATGACGATACGGTCACGATCCTGAATGATTTCGGCCGGATACGGGGTGCCCATGGAGCGCGGGCCACCCGGTGGCAGGCAGAAACCTTCCGGGTCGTACTTCACGTTGTTGGATTTGTTGTACTCCCACATCGCGCGAGTCCAGGGAAGCATCGGCGGCTGGTCGCCTTCCTTGTAGCCCGGCATGCGAGCTGCAAAGTTGGTGACCCAGGGCAGGTTCCAGACGCCATTGCCACCCAGATCGACGGTGCCGTCGGGCAAACGCGGAGTGGGTGTGCGTGGCTGATCAGCCTCGCGCGGCTGCGCCTGGGCAGTGCCCGCCAACAAGGCGGCCGCGATGGCGGTCGCCAGAAGTGCATGTTTCGATTTCATTGCCGAAGATTCCCCTCTCTCGACTGCGATGGTAAGGCTGGATTAAAGACCGCAGCCTTCGACCGGTGCGGAATCGTCTTCTACGAAGTCGCGCTGGCTGGTGCCGGCGAACAGACGCTGACAGGTATCGGCGAGTACTACTGCCTGTACGTTGCCTTTGTAGCTGCCATCACGGGCGCGGGTGCCGGTGACGTAGACCTCGGTACCGATTTCCAGGGTGTCACGAGTCCAGCCGCGGCGCATCAGGCCGTTCGGGCTGCCCATTTCCAGGGCCCACTCGTGGTATTCACCGTTTTCTTCCACTTCGACGTAGAAGTAGGTGTGCGGGTTGGTCCACTCGACCTTGGTTACGACACCGTGCAGCTTGATGGGGGCATTGGCGTCGAACTCGGCGGCGAAGGAGTGGTGAGCCAGTACCTGAGCGGAGCTAAAGGCACTGGCGGCAAAGGCTGCAACGGCGATCAGTTTGGTTTTCATGAGGTTTCTCCGTAGGTCTCCCGGCGGGGCCGGGGTTAACAAAAAGCCCGCAGTACGGGTCGGGACTGGCGGGCTCGATCTTGGGTCACAAATGCGTAAGTCTCGTGTCGGAATATTGAATCGATACGTTTAGTTCAGCGTGAATTCAAAATTGCCCTTCTCGCTGCCCAACGTATAGGTACCGATGAACTTGCGGTTGGTCCAGGAACCGAGGTTGCTCAACGTACCGGTCAGGACCAGCTCGCCCTGCGGCATCGGTGCCTTGATGGTCAGACCCCAGTTGCTTGCATCGAGCTCGGCACTGGAGAACTTGACGCCATTGCGGCCAGGGTTAACCGTACCGGACAGTTCGCCATTCCAGGCTTCGATCAACAGGCGGGTACGCACCTGCTCGCCACTGGCGGGGGTGAGATAGCCCGACCAGGAGCCCTTCGCCGGATGACCGACTTGAGCCCAAAGGGTGGCAGAAAGGCCGATAGCGGCAAGGAACATTAACAGGCGTGCGAGCATACTCAACTCCTCTGGTAAAAAAGATTGATCAGATTGGGAAGTGCTTCTGAATCCGATTGTTGTTGTGATGATGGACCGCCTAAAGCTTGTGAGGGCCACTGGACTCAGGCAGCTGTTGCTCCGGTTCCGTTGCGTTGACCTCAGTGAAGCACTTCCGGCTTAAGGCAAACTGAACTCGGGTTAACAGTTTTTTACTCGTCTTAACTGTTTCTAAGTTTCTGACGGCTGGCAATACTACTCTATTTGATAAAGGGGCCAAAGCTAGAGCTTTGGCGCGACCTAACTTTCACATTCTTTCCACAAAAATAAATGGAAGTGACTGTTTTTTCAGGATTAATAGAGATTTTGACCGGGGGATGAATCATGGCCTCGCGCAAGGCGGAGCTACGCAAGATCAACAGAGAAGAGAAACGTAAACGCGCCGAACGGCGCCAGCGTTGGGCCAGCTGGGGCTTCAAGGCAGCATTGGCACTATTGATTCCATTAGTGTTGTTCGTGTTCTGGCAAGGCTGGAACGCTGGGTCCGCCGCACTTCCGCCAGCGGAAGTTGGCGCTTCCGATCACGTCAAAGGCAACGCCGATTCCAATATCACGTTGACGATCTACGGCGACTTCCAGTGTCCCGCCTGCAAGGTGGAGACACAGATTCTGGAACGTGCCTGGCCGCGTATCTCGGACAAGGTGCGAGTGGTGTTCCGTCACTATCCGCTCGACATCCATCGTCATGCCTTCCTCGCTGCACGCTATGCGGAAGCCGCGGGTCGGCAGGGCAAGTTCTGGGAACTGCACGACGTGTTCTACGCCAATCAGGAGCTCTGGAGCAGTGCGGCGGACGCAACACCTTTATTCGACGAGTACGCACGTAGTGTGGGACTCGATCTCGACAAGCTGAAAGCCGACCTCAACACGTCGGAGGTGCGAGACAAGGTGCTGGCCGATCAGCGCGGAGGCACCCGCGCCGGCGTGCGCGCCACACCGAGTCTCTTTCTCAATGGCAGATTGCTGGCACGCAATCCCGCGAGCGTGACGGAGCTCGTGGATTTGATCGAGCGCGCGCAGAGCAGTGCCAACTAAGAGCAGTGCCAACTAAAAGGAGTGGGAGCGCGCGGGTCAACGAGCCCGCGCGTGTTCACGCAAAGTGGTGAGGAAGGCGTAGGAGGCGTAGCCGTCGGCGGGCAGGCCATTGCGCAGCTGATATTCACGCACTGCCGCGCGGGTACGTGAGCCGAGCACACCATCGGGAGTGCCGGCGTCGAAGCCGAGCTGATTGAGCAGTGTTTGCAGTTCCAGCACGTCATTGCGCGCCAGTGCCTGCTCATCGGAGGGCATGTGCACGATCGGCCCGCCACCCATGAAACGATCGGCGAGGTGGCCCACCGAGATCGCGTAGAAGATCGAACGGTTCCAAACCATGATCGTGCGGAAGTTGTCGTAGCCCAGGAAGGCAGGGCCCGCAGCGCCCGCCGGCAGCACGATGGAACCCATCAGGTCGGACTCGCCGAGCGGCGAACCATCGGCACGGCGCACCCCCAATTCGTTCCACTCCGTCACGGTCTTGCGCACGCTGGTGTCGGCCAGAGCGAAATCGAAGTCGGCGGGCAGAATCACTTCACGACCCCAACGTTCGCCGGCCTTCCAACCGGACTTGGCCAAATAGTTGGCGGCCGAGGTCATCACGTCCGGCACCGAGCCCCAGATGTCGATGCGACCATCGCCGTCGCCGTCTTTGGCGTAGTTGGCGAAGGTCGAGGGCATGAACTGACACTGCCCCATCGCGCCGGCCCATGAACCGCTCATGCGCTCGGGGGCGATGTGACCGGCCTCGAGGATGCGCAGTGCGGTGAGCAGTTCGCTGCGGAAGAAATCGGAACGGCGCGGATCGTAGGCGAGCGTTGCCAGAGCCTCGATCACCGAGAAACCGCCGGTCTGATCACCGAAATTGCTTTCGAGCGCCCAGAACGCGACCAGGTAATGCGGCTGCACGCCGTACTCGCGTTCGAGGCGAGCAAAGAGCTCGGCGTGCTCCTGCAATAGCCGACGGCCACGCGCGATGCGGGCGTCGCTGATGCGGTTGCGCATGTAGGCGGTGAAGGTCTGCACGAACTCGGGCTGACTGCGATCGAGTTCGAGCACGCGTGGAATCGGTGCTGCGACCTTGTCGAGAGAATTCTGCAGGGTGGTATTGCTGATGCCGGAGGCGAGCGCTTCATTGCGCAGCGCCGCGAGCCAGCTGGCGAAATCCTGCGCGGGTTCGGCCGCAGTAGCCGGCGCTGCGGCCGGGTTCGCGGCCGCAATGGAAACGTCAGACGAAGCGGGCTGTCCGAAGGATCCGCAGGAACCCAGCGTGAAAGACAGCAGGAAACAACACAGCTGAGGGCGGACCTTCATGCACTACTCCAGGCCAGAGGCCTTCACCACTCGAATTTATAACCCACGGCGTACAGCGAATGGATCAACTCCACGTCGGGCAGCACCGCGCTGATTTTCTTACGCAGCTTCTTGATGTGACTGTCGATGGTGCGATCACTCACCACACGACCATCGGAATAGATCTTGTCCACCAGCACGCTGCGCGAAAAGATGCGGCCGGGCTGATCCGACAAGACCTTCAATAGCTGGAACTCCACCGCAGTGAGGTTGAGATCCTTGCCGTGGATCGTGGCCTTGTAGGTGTCGACGTCGAGCACCAGACCTTTGTCGACCGGTTTCTCGGTACCTTCGGTGCGACGCAGTACGGCCTTGGTGCGGGCCACGACTTCGCGCGGGCTGAAGGGTTTGCAGATGTAGTCGTCGGCCCCGAGCTCGAGACCCAGGAGGCGATCGATCTCGTCCGCCTTCGCCGTGATCATGATCACCGGCAACTGGGAGGTCTTGCGGATGTCCTTGCAGATGTCCACGCCGCTTTTACCGGGCAGCATCAGGTCGAGCAGCACCAGCGAGGTCTTGTGTGTGGCCAACCACTCCTCCACTTGCGAACCATCGTGCAGCATGTCCACTTCGAAACCGCTCTGGGTCAGATAGTCTTTCAGCAACGAGGCAAGTTTGACTTCGTCTTCGACAATCAGAATGTGATGGCTCATGCGTCCTCTCGTGATCCGTTCTCTCAACCGACGGATATGCCCGCTAGTCTACTGAGCAACTACAACACGGGCAAACCGCTGCATGTCTCGAACATCAGGCATCCTGAAACGGCCGGCGTGGGAAAACGATGGTGAGTTTGAGACCACCGAGCGGCGAGTGCGACGCGGTGATCGTGCCTTCGTGCGCATGCACGATGTTCTGGCAGATCGTCAGACCCAAACCGGAACCGCCCTTGGCGCGGTTACGTGAAGTTTCCACGCGATACAAGCGTTCAAACAGTTGGCCCAGATCGGCATCATTCACGCCCGGCGCCGAGTCGTACCACTCGACCACGACATGGTTCTGATCCTCGCGCAGCAGGATGCGCAGTTCGCCGCCTGGATCGGTGTAGCGGAACGAGTTGGTGAGCAGATTGTCGAAAAGCTGCTGCAGACGGTTAGGGTCGCCGAGGATTTCGATCACGTCGTCCTCGTTCGCGCTCTGCACGTCGAGCGTCACCTGGATACCGTGCTTCTGCGCTAGTTGCTGCTGCATGTCGACCGCCTGTTCGAGAATCTCGGTGACGTTCACGCGTTCCTTGGCATAGACCAATGCGCCGAGGTCCGACAGCGAGAGTTCATGCAGGTCCTTCACCAGCGTGTTCAGATGCATGATCTCGTAGTGCAGCGAGTCGATGGCGGCACGGTCGAGCGGACGGATGCCGTCCTGCATCGATTCGAGTTCACCCTGCAGAATCGCGAGCGGCGTGCGCAGTTCGTGTGAGATGTCGGCGATCCACTGTTGCCGCGCGGAGCGGTTCTGCTCCAGCGTCAGTGCCAACGTGTTGAAGTCGGCGGCGAGCTGACCGAGCTCATCGTTGCTGAGCACCGGAATGCGTGTGCTGTAGTCGCCGTTGGCGAGATTGCGCGTACCGGCCACCACGGCACGGATCGGTCGCGTCAGCCACACGGACGCGGGGAAGGCGATCAGCGCGGAGATGATGCTGAGGCCGAGCGCGAGCAGGAAGAATTCGTTCTGTTGCTGTTCGGCGAAGAGCAGGTCGGCCTGCTCGGACAGGCGTTGCCGGCTCGTCACGCTGAGATAGCCCACCGTCTCGCCGTTGACCACGATGGGGTTGAGGTTGGCCAGCTCCTTCTGAAACACTCCCGGCGTGCCCACCATGATGTTCTCGTCGGCATCGAGCAGATGCAGATAGGGGCGGGCGGGGCTGTATTCGGAGGTGTAATACCAGTCGTTGGGCGTGAAGCGGCCTGGGGTGGGGCGCGACATAGAGCGCTGGCGGTTGGCGATCAGGTCGGGGTCGGTCGAGCTCTCGATACTCTCGCGGATGAGATCCGACCACACGTCATAGTCATCGCGCAGGAGGTCCCAAGAACCGTGCACCACCCAGAAATCCGCCAGGCCTTGCACGAGAGCCGGCACCTGCCGCTCCTCGATGCGGCTGACGTACTCGAGAAAGCCACGGTTGAAGTTGTAATAGCCGATGCTGTACATCGCCAGGTACACCAAACAGTGGGCGGACAGAAAGGCCAGGAACAGTTTGTATTTGACGCTGAGTTTCATGAAGGGCCTGCGCCAGCGTGCTGGAAAGCGCTGAGCTTAGCGCAAAACGGTGGAGAGGTACTTCATCGGTCTTCTACTGCCGGCGAATGGCCCCATATCATGGGGTTCACGTCGACCCCATCCCTCCACGGTCCCGAGTAATGAGTTCTCACCCGGCGCTGTCTGCCTTCCATCCCGCCACTGCGCGTTGGTTCGAGCAAAGCCTTGGCGCACCCACCCCGCCCCAGGCCGAGGCCTGGCCGGCCATCATGGCAGGGCGCCACACTCTGATCGCCGCGCCGACCGGCAGCGGTAAGACACTGGCTGCCTTTCTGGTAGAGATCGACCGCCTGATTCAGGAAGGGCTGGAGCCGGGCTGCTATCTGTCTTCGTGCAGTGTGCTCTACGTGTCTCCACTGAAGGCGCTCGGCAATGACATCCAGCGCAACCTGCAGGTGCCGCTGGAGGGCATCGGCAAGGAGCTCGCCGCGATGGGCCTGCCGCCAGTGCACATAAAGGTGGCGGTGCGCACGGGCGACACGCCGCAGGCCGAGCGTCAGGCCATGCTCAAGAATCCACCGCATATTCTGGTGACCACGCCAGAGTCGCTTTACTTGCTCCTCACCAGCAAGGGTGGACGCCAGCTCCTGAGCGGCGTGCGCAGTGTGATCCTCGACGAAATACACGCCATGCTCGGCGACAAGCGTGGCTCGCATCTGTCGCTCTCGCTCGAACGCCTCGAGACGTTGGTCAAGCAGCCGCTGCAGCGCATCGGTCTTTCCGCCACACAGAAGCCGATTACGCGCGTGGCCGATTACCTGGTGGGGATGCGCAATCGTCAGAATGGCAAGGCCGATTGCGTGATCGTCGACACCGGCCATCGCCGCCAGCTCGACGTGCGCCTCGAAGTGCCGTCCTCACCGCTCTCCGCGCTGATGAGCAACGAAGTCTGGGCCGAGCTGTACCACCGCATCGAGCAGCTGATCCAGGAACACCGCACCACGCTCATCTTCGTCAACACGCGCCGCCTCGCCGAACGCATGGCGCTGGCGCTCAGTGAACGCCTCGGCGCCGAGCACGTCAGCTCGCATCACGGCAGCATGAGCAAGGAACACCGCTACGACGCCGAACAACGCCTGAAGTACGGCCAGCTGAAAGTGTTGGTGGCCACGGCCTCGATGGAACTCGGCATCGACGTCGGTGCGGTCGAACTCGTCATCCAGATTTCTTCGCCGAAAGGCATCGCCGCCTTCCTGCAGCGCGTGGGTCGCAGCGGTCACTACGTCGGTGGTGTGCCGAAGGGCATTCTCTTTCCGCTCACGCGTGACGATCTGGTCGAGTGCACGGCCCTGCTCGATAGCATCCGGCGCGGCGAGCTCGATCAATTGGTGATTCCCGCCAAGCCGCTCGACATCCTCGCCCAGCAGATCGTGGCCGAGCTCGGCAGTCGCGAAGAGGAGGAAGGCGTGTCGGTCGATGCGCTGTGGCAGTGGGTCAGCCGCAGTTGGGTCTATCGCGATCTCGCGCGCGAGGAATTCGATGAACTCCTGCGCATGCTGAGCGAGGGCTATACCAGTCGTCGCGGCAGGTCGGGCGCCTGGCTGCATTTCGATCAGATCAATCAAAAACTGCGTCCACGCAAGGGCGCGCGTCTGGTGGCGCTCACCAACGGCGGCGCCATTCCGGACATGTTCGACTATCAGGTGGTGCTCGATCCCGATGACATCGTGGTCGGCACGCTCAATGAGGATTTCGCGCTCGAGAGTCTGCCCGGCGATGTCTTCACGCTCGGCAACCACAGCTGGCGCCTGCTCGGCATCGACGGCTTGAAGGTACGTGTGGCCGATGCGCACGGCCAGTCACCGAGTGTGCCGTTCTGGCTCGGTGAAGGGGCAGGGCGCACGCGCGAACTGTCGGAATCGGTATCACGCCTGCGCACCACGCTCGCCGAGAAATTCGATACCTCTCTGCAAAGTGGCATCGACTGGCTGCAGGAGGAAATCGGTCTCGATTACGCCGCTGCCGAACAACTCGCTGCCTACCTTTATGTGGGGTACAAGGCGTTGGGCGTGATGCCTTCGCGCGCAACCTTGGTGATCGAGCGCTTCTTCGACGAAGTGGGCGACATGCACATCGTCTTGCATTCGCCCTTCGGCAGCCGCACCAACAAGGCCTGGGGACTCGCGCTGCGCAAACGTTTCTGCCGCACCTTCAACTTCGAGCTGCAGGCGGCAGCGAACGAAGACAGCATCGTGATCTCGCTCGGCTCGGTGCACAGCTTCGAATTGCAGGACGTCTTCCACTATCTCAATAGCGCCAGCGTGCGTGAGGTGTTGGTGCAGGCACTGTTGGATGCGCCGATGTTCGAAGTGCGCTGGCGCTGGAATGTGACACGTGCGCTCGCCGTGCAGCGCAGTCGCGGAGGCAAACGCGTGCCGCCGCAGTTCCAGCGCATGGCGGCGGAAGACTTCGTGGCGCAAGTGTTTCCGGATCAGATCGCCTGTCAGGAAAACCTCAGCGGGCCGCGCGAAATTCCCGACCATCCGCTCGTGCAGCAGACGATCAACGATTGCCTCACCGAAGCGATGGACATCGACGAGTTGCAAGCACTCGTGCGCGCGATCGAAAGGGGAGAGATCAACCTGGTGGCGAAGGATCTGCGCGAACCTTCGCCCTTCGCACAGGAAATCCTCAACGCCCGTCCCTACGCCTTCCTCGACGACGCTCCCTTCGAAGAACGCCGCACGATTGCCGTGCGCAATCGTAGCTGGGTGGATCCGGCCGAAGTCAGCGATTTCAGTGCGCTCGATCCCGTTGCCATCGAACGTGTGCGTGACGAAGCCTGGCCCTGGATTCGCAGCAGCGAAGAACTGCATGAAGCCTTGTTGCTGCTCGGCTTCATGACGCTGGAAGAAATGCACGGCAACGACGAGCAGCCCGACAATTCCTTGTTCCTCGACAGCCTCGTGCGCGATGGGCGTGTGACGCGTGTCATGCGTGGCAAACATCAGCTGTGGATCGCCAGCGAACGGTGGCCACTGTTCGCAGCACTGCCCGGTGGTTGGCAGTGCAGGTCGCAGGTGGCGTTGCCGCCGCATCTGCAAACGCCGGTCGACCCCGAAACTGCTTTGGTGGAACTGATGCGTGGTCGACTCGAAGCCTTGGGGCCAGTCACTGCACAAACGCTCGCTTCACCATTGGGTATGACCAAGAGCGAAGTGATGCCGGCACTGCTCAAACTGGAAGCCGAAGGCTTTGCCTTCCAGGGCCAATACAGTCCGCTCGTCGGCCGCGCGCCGGACGACAAGGAATGGTGCGAACGACGTTTGCTGCAGCGCATCCATCGCTACACACTCGATGCACATCGCGAGAGCATCAAGCCGGTGTCGCTACAGGTCTACATGCAGGCATTGTTCGAACTGCACGAGGTGCGTCCGCTCAGCGATGACATCCTCGTCGCCAATCCCGCCACGCAGGAAACACTGCGCCGCGTGTTGGTACAGCTCGACGGTTTCACCGCACCGGCCACAGCCTGGGAAGGCGACATCCTGCCCGCGCGTCTGCCGAACTATGATCCTTCCTGGCTCGACCAGCTCTGCATCAGTGGCCAGGTGTGCTGGGGACGTCTGCTGCAACCACGCGAAGGGGGTGGTGAAGGACGTAAGGCTGGGCCGGTGAAAGGCACGCCGCTCAACGTCGTGCAACGTTCCAATCTCGATCTTTGGGAAGCCATCGGTGGTGCCGCTGCTGCAGCCGAAGGCCTCAGTTCTTCCGCGCAATTGATACTGCAATTGCTGCAGCAGAAGGGCGCCAGTTTCTTCAACGATCTCTGCCGTTACAGCGGTCTCTTACCCGCGCAGGCCGAGCAAGCCCTGGCGGAACTCGTCAGCGCGGGGCTCGTCACCAGCGACAACTTCGTCGGTCTGCGTGCGCTGCTCACGCCGGACAGTCACAAGCTACGTGTGGGTCGCAACGAACGTCGCCGCGCCATCTACGGCATCGAAGATGCGGGACGTTGGTCGCTGTTGTCGCATGGCCATGCGACGGAAGGCGACGAGCTCAACGAGGAACAGTTGCAACGTCTCATTCATGTCTACTGCAAACGCTGGGGCGTGCTCACGCGCCGTGTGCTCGAAAACGAAAGCACGGCGCCACCGTGGCGCGTATTGCTGCGGCAACTGCGCTTGATGGAACTGCGTGGTGAAATCCGCGGCGGCCGTTTCATCAGCGGCATCGGTGGCGAACAGTTCGCGCTGCAGGACACCGTCACCCTGCTGCGCCGCAAGCACAAGGAGTGGAACGAGCGGCAAGAAAAGGCCGACCGCAAACCGGTACGTCACGTGATCAATGCCACCGATCCACTCAACCTGCTCGGCGTGTTGTTGCCCGATCGTCGCGTGCCCCATCTCAGCAACAATCGCATCCTGTTCGAAGACGGCCTGCCGATCGCCGTGCTGGAAAAGGACGAGGTCAGCTATCTGCGCAAGGTGCCGGAAAACGAGCAATGGGAGCTGCAACAGCTCCTGCACAAACGTAGCTTCCCGCCGCGATTGCGTGCCTATCTCGGTAAGGTCTGAACGCACTTGCGTCGTGCTGCGCTGCAGCGTGCTGGCCGGTGGCGTGAATTTCGGGTCTGCAACGAAGCCGTCGCCTTCAAGGAAGGCGCTGGACTTTTCATTCCATCTGAACAGTCCGCTGCCCATGGTGCCGTGTCGATACAGCCCGGTACACGCCTGCCGATGGTGGAAGATCTCCAGGTGGTTTCTGGTGCCGCGTGCCCAAGTCCGTTAGAATCGCCGGCCGGGCTTACGGGACGCCCGCCTCGCGAAAGCAACAGCACCTGTTTTGAGGCAAGCATCGAGCTTGCATACCCTCCGGCCATGAGCGAGCAGGCCGACTTCAGGAGTCGGTATGCATACCAAAATCGCTGTATCCAACGAAACCGCTGCACAACGCGTGCTGCGTCTGGCAAAGCAATTGCACCGCACCGCGGTGGAAGCCAAACCGAGTGAGTCCCTGCCGATCTTGCGGCGCGTGCTCACCACCGAAACCTTGCGCGGTCTGACACTGCCAGAGCTATATCAGAAGCGCGACATGGTGCGACGCAAGCACATCCTGCGCATGCTCGCGATCGAAGCAGGACGACGTTGTTGGGAAGACTATCGCGACGCGCTCGAAACCATGTCGATCGATCAGCTCACCGAGTTCGATCTCGTGCGCCGCCAACTGGGTTATCCGAATCTCTGGTTTGCATCGCGCGCGCAAGCAGAAGCCCATGTCGCCAAACATGGCGGACGCATCGTAGGTGTCGGCACGCAGGCCGTGGCGCTCGGGGACAAAGCGCACGCGGTGTAGTTCGATTTCAATCGAGTGATGAACCAACCATGTCGTTTCTATCCAAGGAAGATTTTCTGACGGTGCTGGCCAGCACCCCGCTCGTGTCCATCGATCTCATCATTCGCAATGCGAACGACGCCATCCTCTTGGGACGGCGTCGCAACGAGCCCGCCAAGGACTACCTCTTCGTTCCCGGCGGTCGCATTCGCAAGGATGAGACCTTGGAAGAGGCCTTTGCGCGTCTGACGCAACACGAGCTCGGTCGGCGGTACACGATCGAAACAGCGAGGCTCAAAGGCGCCTACACGCACAAGTACACCAACAATGCGCTCGGCGTGCCGGGCGTGAGCACACATTACGTCGTGCTCGGTTATGAGCTGTGCGTGGATGCAGCGGAACTCGATCTGTCGGAACAGCACACGGAAGTGCGTTGGCTCGCTTGGGATGAACTGCAGCGCGACCCCGAATTGGCGCCTCAGGTACATCCCAACGTGCTGCCATATTTTCCGCGCGCCGAAAGCGCGTAGTGTCCAATCACTCCATCGCCGAGTAACCATATGAAAGGTCATCTCTACCGCATCACCGTCGAGCACCTGGAAGACAACAAGGGCAATCCGGTGCAGAAGGAGCCACTGAGCTTCGAAGTGAAGAACCACGACGATCTTCATGCGATCGTGGCAAGAGTGCAGCAGAAGGGGCTCTTCGACGCCGACGAATCCGCGGCGCTCGCCATCGGACTCAAGCTCTTTCGCGAAGTCATGCTGCACCATCGCGGCCATGAGCTATTCGAGAAGCTCGATCCGCACATGAGCGAGTTCATCAAGGACTTCAAGCAGCGCTGAACCGCGGACCGCAGCAAGGAAACAACCATGTTCGCCATCAAGACCCTGGCTCTGTTCTCGCTCACCGCGGTCGCGGAAATCCTCGGCTGCTATCTCGCCTATCTGTGGTTGCGTGAGGGCAAGAGCCTTTGGCTCTTGCTACCGAGTGCTTTGAGTTTGATGGCTTTCGCCTGGCTCTTGTCCTTGCATCCCACCGCGGCAGGACGTGTCTATGCCGCATACGGTGGTGTCTACATCGGCGTGGCGATTCTGTGGCTTTGGTTGGTGGATGGTGTGCGTCCGACGAGTTGGGATCTGATCGGCTCCGCCGTGGCTTTGCTCGGCATGGCGCTGATCATGTTCGCACCGCGCGGCGCCTGAGTTTTTACGATGCGCGCGCTGTAGTAAGCTCGCGACCTTTTCCAATGCAGTACTGATCCATGAACTTCTTTCCTCTCATCGCCTCGGCGGAGTTACACGACGGTTTCCGTCGCGTCTTCACTCTCGACGGCACCGACTATCTTCTGGTGCAGCATGCGGGGCAGCGCTATCTCATCGAGAACGATTGCCCGCACGCCGCCTATCCCATGCACGAAGGGCAGATCGTCAACGAAAGGGAAATCCGCTGTCCGATGCACGGTTACCTCTTCGATCTTTCCACCGGTGATTGCACCTATTACACCGAAGGCCCCTGTCGCGCGCTCAAGCGTTTCGATCTCGTGGAGCGGGATGGGCAGATTGGGATCTTGCGCTGAACATCTCGTGGATTGAGCAGAGCCGAGAGGCGAAGCCCAACAAGCGATAGTGGGCATGCGGTGATACGTCGTACATGCCATGCCGGGCTTGGCTGCGCGCAACCCAAGCTACCTTGAGACATGAGCTTCATCCTCCTCTGGTAAATTTCCGACCGAACCGAACGGTCCGTTTCCAAGTATTCGTCGCTTCTGTCGTGGCCAAAGGGGCTGACGGTGGCGCGTTTTCCGCTTAGTCTACGTCGCAATAACAAGAACCTGCCCGCAATGATGGGCGGTCGCCATAGCAACCGGTACTGAGGGGTACACCATGAAGCTAGCTCATCCACGCGCAGAACTACTGCGCACCACGCTTGCCGCTGCTGTCATTGCAGTTTGTGTCGTACCGGCAGAAGCGCACCACGGCCCAGGTTTGTTTCAACTGCAGATCGATCGCGAATGGTCCGGCACGCTCACCGGGATGCATTTCGTGAATCCGCATTCCTACATGGAACTGGAGGTGATCGGCGAAGACGGCAAACCGCTCGCCATGCGTTGCGAGATGCGCGCTGCCACCTTGATGCGTCGTTCGGGTTGGTCACCAGAGATGTTCGTCGTCGGCTCGCATGTGGAAATCAAGGGCCATCCTCATCGCGATGATCCCGGTGCCTGCTACATCGAAAGCTTCACCATCGGTGAAACCACCATCAAACGTAATGATCAGCTTTCGGTCGCCGAGCCCACCGCTCCTACCGATCGTCCGCTACGTCTGCCATCGGGTGAGCCGAACATCTCCGGCGATTGGGCGGTAGAGCAGTTGGTGCTCACCGTGTCACCCGAAGGCAGTCGTGACATGGTCCCGAAGAGCCTCATCGACGAGTACGCCTCGGGCGCGATGACGCTGCAGGAAATCCGTGCCCGCGATCCGCAGCCGCGTGCCGTCTACACCGCGCGTGGTCAGGCCGAGGCGGATGCGTTCGAGATGTGGTCGGTGGAAGACAACCCGCGTCTGTCCTGCAAACCCACCAGCATCATCTACGATTGGACCTTCGACTGGCCGGTGAACCGCATCACGCAGACCACCACGCCCGAAGGCGAACGTGTGATCGACATCGACTATGGTCTGTACAGCTTCACGCGTCGCATCCATCTCGATCAGACGGAGCATCCTGCCGATCTGCAGCCGAGTTACGCAGGTCATTCGATCGGACGTTGGGAAGGCGACACGCTGGTGGTGGACACCATCGGCTTCGAGCCCGGCGTGCTGTCGCCGCCCACCAAGCACAGCGATCAGTTGCACGTGGTCGAGCAGTTCACGCTCGATCCCAACACGATGTCGCTGCGTCGTGAGTACGTTGCCACCGATCCCGTCTATCTCGCCGAGCCCTACGCCGGTGCCGATACGGTGATGCTGTCGGAGGTTCCGTTCGAACGTCATCCCTGCGAAGAGCTGACCCCCGAGTTCCGCGCCGCACAGGAAGCCGCCCGCGCTGCTCAGTGAGAACTCGTCGATCGGTTCCAGCCGAGTTCGAGAAGACCACCTTCGGGTGGTCTTTTCATTTGGGCACTGTGTCACGCTTTGACTCTTGGCAGGACGTGCGGCGCCGCTCATCATCGGCCTCATCCCATTGCGAACCCGTCGATGCCACACTCGCATTCCCACCACGATCATCATTCCCATGAGCACGGCGCGTTCGGTGCGCACGTGCATGCTCCCGCCACGATGGACCGTGCCTTTGGCATTGGCGTAGCACTCAACGTCGGGTTCGTGCTGGTGGAAGGTCTTGCCGGTTGGTTCAGTGATTCGCTGGCCTTGCTCGCCGATGCGGGCCACAACCTCAGCGACGTGCTCGCCTTGCTGCTTGCCTGGGGCGCGATCGTGTTGTCGCGTCGCGCACCTTCCTTACGACGCACCTATGGCCTGCGGCGCTCCTCCATTCTGGCTGCGCTGACCAATGCCATCCTGCTGCTCATCGCCGTCGTCGCCATCATCTGGGAAGCGGCGGGACGCTTCACGTCGCCGCGTCCGGTGGATGAGCTGTTCGTGATTGCCGTGGCTTCGGTCGGCATCCTCATCAACACCGGCACGGCAATGCTGTTTCTGAAGGGCCAGCACGACGTCAACGTACGCGGTGCCTTCCTGCACATGGTGGCCGATGCCGCCGTCTCCGGCGGTGTGGTGGTGGCGGCGCTGGCGCAGATGTGGTCGGGCTGGTTGTGGTTGGATCCGGTGACGAGTCTTCTGATCGCCATCGTGATTGCGGTCGGTACCTGGGGACTCTTCCGCGAATCGTTGGATTTCGCCCTCGACGCGGTACCTTCACACATCGATCCCGTCGAGGTGCGTCAGTATCTCGAACGATTGCCCGGCGTAAGCGAGGCGCACGATCTGCACATCTGGGGGCTGAGTACCACCGAAGTCGCGCTCACCGTGCATCTCGTCATGCCCGATGGTCCTGCCGACGACGCCTTCCTCGCGCGGCTCAATCATGAACTGCTCGAACGCTTCGGCATTCATCACAGCACGGTGCAGGTGGAGCAGGGGAATGTCGCTCATCCCTGTCAGCGTGCCGACGAAGGGGTGCTGTAGGCAGCGTCCATTTACTGCCGCGGCAATTCGTTCGGTGCCGCCAAGGTATCGAGGATGGGGCAGTCGGGGCGCTCGTCACCGTGGCAATGCGTGATGAGGTTCTGCAGCGTTTTACGGATCGCCTTGAGTTCAGCGAGGCGTGCATCCACTGCATCGAGGTGAGCTTGCGCCAAGCTTTTCACGCGTGCGCTGCTGCGGCGTGGATTGCGCCATAGATCCACCAGAGCTTTGATGTCGGCGATCGAGAAGCCGAGACTGCGCGCCTGCTTGATGAAGTGCAGTACGTGCACGTCGCGGTCGCTGTATTGGCGATAGCCCGACTCGGTGCGTGCCGCGGGCGGCAAGAGTCCGATACTTTCGTAGTGGCGGATCATCTTGGCGCTGACGCCGCTGCGCTCCGCCGCGGTTCCGATATTCATTTCCCAGCCTCCCATGACTTTCCGCCATTGTGCGCTTGACCTTCCCACGATGGGAAGGTCGACACTGGTTCCGTCAGTGGACTCACTCGTGGAGGAATCTATGTCGAACACCAATGGCTGTTGCGCGCCGGAGGGCTGTGGCTGCGCTACGAAGGCCAAGCACCACACGGCATCCGCTCATGCTCATCAGGCCCATCACATGCACGGTACATCGCCCTTGCGTCTCGCCAGTGCGGCAACGCTGCACTGTCTGACGGGTTGCGCGCTGGGTGAACTGCTTGGCCTGATGCTCGGCGTGAGCCTGGGCCTTTCCGCTCTCGCGACGGTGGTACTCGCCACGCTTGGCGGCTTCACTTCCGGCTATCTGCTCGGTCTCTGGCCGCTGGTGAAGCGTGGCATGAGCTGGCGCAGCGCCTTCGCCGCCATCTGGTTGGGAGAAACGCTCTCGATCGGTGTCATGGAATTGGTGATGAACCTGGTGGACTATCACGTCGGTGGTGCGAGCGCGGGTTCGGTGCTGAGCGGCCGGTTCTGGCTTGGCTACGCGCTCGCCCTGATCGCGGGTTACTTGGCGGCATGGCCGATGAACTGGTGGCTGCTCGAGCGTCACATCAAGGCGCCTTGTCATTGAGTAACAAAAACACCATCGACTTCGATGGCGCGGCGCACGTAGCATGCCGCGCCATCATGTTCACAGGGAAAGAAGGAGTTCCCCATGTCATCCCCACAAGCCATCCTGCGTGTTGCCCGTCCCACCGATCAGCTCGAGCCTCTGGCACGGCAATACGAGATTGGACTCGGTCTGCAGCGTCTTTTCGAATTCCAGGATCACGATGGTTTCGATGGTGTGATGTTGGGACATCCACAGCATCCCTGGCATCTCGAATTCACGCATCATCGTGGCACCAGCGTTGGTCGTGCACCGACGCCGGACAACTTGCTGGTGTTCTATCTGCCCGACGCGCAGGAATGGGAGCAGAGTTGTGCGCAGATGCGAGAAGCGGGCTTCAAGGAAGTGCCTTCCTACAACCCGTATTGGGACAACGATGGCAAGACCTTCGAAGACCTCGATGGTTATCGCATCGTGCTGCAGTGTGCGGAGTGGAATTTGTAAGCACTGAAGGAGGAAGGGATGGAACCACGTACGAGCAGGAACGCCGTACCCGCTATCGCCTTGCTGTTGAGCCTTGCGGGCTGCGGTGGCGATGAAGGCGTAGCGGAAGCCGCCGCGGAGAACTCGCAAGAGCAGGAAAGCGTGGCAGCCGCCATCCGGTCCGGACGGCTCACGCCGCTCGGTCCCTTCTTCTTCAATTGCAGCGAAGATCCCAGCGACAGACTCGTCGCGAGCTTCTACGCCACCGAACCTGCGGCGATGGTGGCCGAATATCGCGGCGAGGAAGCCTTGCTGTTCCAGACCATCAGCGGTAGCGGTGCGCGCTACGTCAGCGGCAGCACCAGTTTTTGGGAACATCAGGGGGAAGTGACGCTCGAATGGGGCGACCCGCCTACCACCTACATCTGCGCAGCGCCGCCCGATCCCAGCCAATGAGTTCAGGGCGTGCGACGCTGCCGCACGGCTTCGAACAAACAGATTCCCGCCGACACCGACACGTTGAGACTGCTCACTTCGCCAGCCATCGGAATGGCGAAGAGCGCATCGCAGTGCTCGCGCGTGAGACGACGCATGCCGGTGCCTTCCGAACCCATCACCAGCGCAACTGCACCGCGCAGGTCGGTTTCATAGATTGATTGTGTGGCTTCACCTGCTGCGCCCAGGACCCACACGCCGCGCTCCTGCAATTTCTTCAGCGTGCGCGCCAGGTTGGTCACGGCGATGAAAGGTACGAGTTCCGCCGCACCACAGGCCACCTTGCGCACGGTGGGTGTGATGAGAGCGGACTTGTCCTTCGGCACGATCACCGCATCCACGCCGGCTGCTTCCGCGGAACGCAGACAGGCGCCGAGGTTGTGCGGATCGGTCACACCATCGAGCACCAAGAGGAAAGGCGGCTTTTCGAGACCGTCGAGCAGTTCATCCAACTGTGTCTCGCTGCGTTCGAGCTTCAGGCCGCGGCACAGCGCGATCACGCCTTGATGCACACCATCCACGCGCTCATCCAATTCCACGCGTGGCAACTGCGTCAGGGGTAAGCCGAGTTTCTGTGCACGTTCCAGGATGGCTTCCATGCGCGGATCGTGACGGCCTTCCTGAATCAACAGCTCCGTCACGCTGTGCGGATGATGCTTGAGCAGTGCGGTGACGGCATGCAGGCCAAAGACGTAGTCGTTGCCGGCACTGCGTTCGCGTTCCTGTGGCTGGCGTTGTTCGCGCCCATGTTTGTGATCGCGCGCAGGACCGCGCTGATCGCGGGAGTGAAAAGCTTTCTTCATGATGAATCAGGTATCTCTCAGCGCCGGCGGAAGCGATTGCGCTGTTTCTTGCCGCGTTTTTCGTCGCGCTCCTTGCGGCGTTCTTTCTTGTTCGATGGACGATCGCGCTGGGGCTGTGCGCGACCCGGGCCACGCCGTTCGGCGCCCACCAGATGCAGTTCGATCTTGCGCTCGTCGAGGTTCACCTGCGCCACCACTACGCGCACCTGATCGCCCAGGCGATAGCAATGACCGGTGCGTTCACCCGTGAGCGTGTGGGCGATGGGATCGAAGTGATAGTAGTCGTTGCTGAGCGCGGTGACGTGTACCAGACCCTCGATGTAGACGTCGGTCATCTGCACGAAGAGGCCGAAGTTGGTCACGCCGATCACGACACCGGCGAATTCCTCGCCGATGCGGCTCTGCATGTATTCGCACTTGAGCCAGTTCACCACGTCCCAGGTGGCGGCATCGGCACGGCGCTCGGTGGCGGACAGATGTTCGCCCAGCGCTTCGAGGTCGGCCAGCTTGTAGGGATAGATGCGATCGCGCCTGATCTCGCGTTCCTTGCCCGTGCGGTAGACACCACACACCTGCTTGCGGCCGCGGATCAGACTGCGGATGCCACGATGCACCAGCAGGTCGGGATAACGGCGGATCGGTGAGGTGAAATGCGTGTAGGCATCGAAGCCCAGACCGAAGTGGCCATGATTCTCGGGCTGATAGAGCGCCTGCATCAGCGAGCGGATCACCAGGGTCTGCAAGAGAGCGCGATCGGGACGATCGGCGAGCTTGGACAGGATCAGCTGATAGTCCTTCGGCGTGGGCTTTTTCTTCGGCGCGAGGCCAATGCCGATGCCGCGCAGGAAGTTGTAGAGGTTCTCCAACTTCTCGTCGCTCGGCCCTTCATGCACACGGAACAGCGTGGGCACCTTGGCGTACTGCAGCAGGTCGGCGGCAGCGACGTTGGCGCACAGCATGCACTCCTCGATCAGACGATGCGCGTCGTTGCGCTCGACCGGGATGATTTCCTTGATGCGGCGCTGCTCGGAAAACACGATGCGCGTTTCCACAGTCTCGAAGTCGAGTGCGCCGCGCGCGGTGCGTGCCAGCAGCAGTTGTTTGAAGAGCGCGTAGAGATCCTTCAGGTGCGGCACCAGCTTGGCGTGTTTCTCGCTCAGACGCTGTTGCAGCGTGGCCTCGGTCTCGGACTTCGGTTGCTGCAGGATGGCGGCGACTTCGGTGTAGGTCAGACGCGCGTGGGAATGGATCACGCCTTCATAGAAGCAGTACTGCTCGATCTCGCCGGCCTTGTCGATGTCGAGCTCGCACACCATCACCAGACGGTCTTCGAAGGGTTTGAGCGAGCAGAGGCCGTTCGACAGATGCTCGGGCAGCATCGGAATCACGTGGCCGGGGAAGTACACGGAGTTGCCACGCGCCTGCGCTTCGCGATCGAGCGCGCTGTCCACCGCCACATAGTGCGATACGTCGGCGATGGCGACGTAGAGCGTATAGCCCTTGCCGCGACGGCGCTCGCAGAACACGGCGTCGTCGAAGTCCTTGGCGTCTTCACCATCGATGGTGACGAAGGGCAGGTGGCGCAGGTCGACGCGCTCGGGAAAGTCGTCACCGTTGACGCTTTCGGGGAAGTTCCGGGCTTCTTCCAATACTTCGGCCGGCCACTCGTGCGGGATGTCGTGCATGCGCAGCGCCAGCTCGATCTCCATGCCAGGTGTGGTGACGTCGCCCAGCACCTCGATCACTTCGCCGGTGGCCTTGTGATACTCGTGCGGGTACTGCGTGATCTGCACCACTACGAAGTCGCCGTCTTTGGCGCCCTTGTGTTTCTTGGGTGGAATCAGGATTTCCTGCGTGATGCGCTTGTTGTGCGGCATCACCACGCCAAAGCCCTGCTCGTGGTAGAAGCGGCCCACCACTTCCGAGCTCTTGCGTTCGAGCACTTCCACGATGCGGCCTTCGCGCCGGCCGCGATGATCGATGCCCGATACCTTGGCCAGCACGATGTCGCCATCGAACACCTGCCGCATCTGTTTGGGGCTGAGGAAAAGATCGGGCGAGCCGTCTTCGGGGATCACGAAACCGAAGCCATCCTTGTGGCCGGAGATGCGACCCTTCACGAGGTCCATCTTGTTGACGAGGCCGAACACGCCGCGGCGGTTCGAGATCAACTGACCATCACGGATCATTGCGCCGAGCCGGCGCTGCAGGGCTTCCTGCGCCTCGGCGGTGAACAACAGCAATTCCTGGCAGAGTTCCAGATGCGTGGCGGGCTGACCGCGCTTCTCTAGATGTTCGAGGATGAATTCCCGGCTGGGGATGGGATTTTCGTAGCGCGCGGCCTCACGCTCGGCGTAAGGATCGGCATTGGGATTGGGGGTATTGGGGGCTTGTTTATTGTTCTTGGGCATCTGATCGGCCTGGGTGAATTGGTGGCCAGTATAGCGCGATAGGCGATTGACAAGCACGAATGAGCTCTGTACATTGCGCGCCTCTGCAACTGATGCCCTCCTTGCCCAGGTGGTGAAATGGCAGACACGCTAGCTTCAGGTGCTAGTGGCCGCAAGGCCGTGGAGGTTCAAGTCCTCTCCTGGGCACCATAACCCTTCTGTCTCTTCTGCCCATCTGTATCGTCTCGATTCATTGCTTCGAGCCACAGAGGACTAATCCAGTCCGCGCTTTCGCGCGGCCGCTACGCCAAGCATGACGCTTCGCGTCATCAACGCTTGGCTCCGCCCTCTCCTGGGCACCATAACCCTTCTGTCTCTTCTGCCCATCTGTATCGTCTCGATTCATTGCTTCGAGCCACAGAGGACTAATCCAGTCCGCGCTTTCGCGCGGCCGCTACGCCAAGCATGACGCTTCGCGTCATCAACGCTTGGCTTCGCCCTCTCCTGGGCACCATACTTCCTTTGCCTCTTCTAGTTTCATTCTCCCGATAGTTTCGTGGCTTCGAGCCACAGAGGACTATCCAGGTTTTTCGCTTCGCTCAAAACCGCTCCGCCTGCCATGAAGCTGCGCTTCATAAACGGCATGCTTCGCCCTCTCCTGGGCACCATACTTCCTTTGCCTCTTCTAGCTTCATTCTCCCGATGGTTTCGTGGCTCCTAGCTCCTGGGCACCATGCCCTCCTTGGCTTTTCTAGGTTTATATTCCTGATAGCGTTGGGGCTGTGAGTCGCTGGGCCATCAACTACGTCCCGCTTATACATCGACCTCTTCCCCGTTCAACAGCTCGCGGAAGCAATGCAAACAAGGTTGGGGCGTGCTACAGTGGAATAGAGCTTCACTAAGGTGACTCCCATGTTCGGCAAGAAAAATTCCTCTCGTAAATCCAGAGCCGCGACCATTGTTAAGTACTACGTCGTCAAACCCAATGGAGCGGTGACTCTAGATCTGGCCAGAGCTGCCAAGTCCGATGCATTCAAGGAGAGTGTGCGTCGGATTCGAGAGAACGAGCTTAGGGTCGAATCTGCTGGTTAGACCCAAAGATGGAGCTTAGTCAGACTCTCATTGCTGTAGTAATCGCGGCGTCCGGCTTTCTTTTCTGCAACTGGTGCATTTTAGTTAGATACAGTGTTGCCCGAGATACTGGGCAGCGTTTGTATTTGACTGCTGCGCTTTGTGGTGCAGTTCTATATCTGATCACCTATTTGTTATTTCGTCTTCAGAGCTGGCTCTGGGTCGATGTGTTGAATCGACAGCCCATCTACGAAGTTTCCATTCCACTCGAGAGTTTCGTTGCTCAGCTTTCCCTGTTGGTCTCAGGCTTTCTGACTGTGCTCATTAATTCATCCGCGACTTTCAAGGCCTGGCTACTAGATAGAGCATGGATCAAGGACGACCTTGAATCGCTCTGTATGGAAGCGAGTGCTGGGTTCAAGCCAGTCTCGATAACGCTGGACAACAGGAAGGTTTACATTGGCTATATATGGGACTCACTCGAGCCAGGCCGAGATTCCCATCTAACAATATTGCCTCTATACAGTGGTTACAGGGATGACGATAAGCTGGAGATGCATGTGTCCAGGAAATATGTGAGTGTTTTCAAACTGCTCGAAGAATTGACGAATGCCGGCAATGAGTCGAATGAAGAAGATGTAACGACGAGGCTGGACGAGTATAGGGTGGTTATTCCGCGCTCTCGGTTGCTCTCCGTCAACCTGTCTGTCAGTTCCCTGTACGGCAATATCGATGGTGTGGTGGAGTCCTTTTAGTGTTGCCTCTTCGCCTGATCTAATTTTGTTGTTTGCTCTAAGCGGGTCGACGCTGCTTGGTGGGGCAAGATGAGTAAATCAACAACAAGAAGATGACGCAGTGGAGCAAGTTTTTCCTTCGAGTATCGGCGCCATCTTTGTTCACACCTCAAACGACATCGTCTGACAGCCTTGTTTTGTTGACACCTTCCTTCTTGTCCAGTTCTTACGAGCTTGACTCCGCTTTTCACTTCAGTGATTCAAAGTACTCTCGCCCCTCGTCGGAAATCCCCACCACCCCAATCTTGTCGTTGCTGAACTCGATGTTGATGACGCTGGCTGAGGCGAGCTGCATCAGGCGGGTCTGTACCTGTTTGTCGGTGAAGCCTTTGTCTTCGAAGGAGAGATGGCGGATCTCGTGCTCCTTGAGGTCGTGGGTGGCGAGATAGATGAGGGCGTCGAGATCTTTGACGTTCATGAGTTTTCCTTGAGGAGGGTGAAAGGCAGATGGTTGCGCCTTATTGGATGCGAGGGAGCATATAGGAAGGGGACTGAGTCTACTACCTGATGATTCTTCTTTGCGGAAAGAGCCATAGGCCGCTGAGTCCATGGCGACTGCCTCGATTCGGCGATTCTCCCAGCCGAATTTCCTTCGAGATGCTGATTACCTAATTCGGTGCACTGGCTGCGCGATGAGGCGAGCGCTCTTCAGTCTTCGGTGGAATCATCAGTCTGGAAGTGGTAAGTAATCGCCAGGATTGGCGCATGACAATGAGAATGAATGGGAGGGGTGGATGGGACAGGAAATTTTCTACTCGAAGATCGACAGCTTCATCCTGGTCGTGATCGGCATGGCATGGGTGCTGACCGCCGGTGTGCTGTATCTCGTCTATCGCCAGGTTACTTCGAAGCTGCTCGTCCTCCTGATAACCCTGCCAACGACACTTCTTCTCTTCCCTTTGCCGGTCTGGATACTGCTTACCACTCAGTACACGATCGAAGGCTCGATGCTCAACATCAGAAGCGGTCCGGTGGATGTCGATATCGACATCAGTACCATCGAGAGTATCACTCCCACACGCAATGCCAGATCGAGCCCAGCTTTGTCGTTGGATAGGTTGGAGATCGTTTACGGCGATGGTGAGAGAGTCTTGGTGTCTCCGGAAGAAGCGTCTCTATTCAGGCAACGCATCGACGAGATCAAAGGAAACGGCAACGCTGCCGCGCTCAGGTAAGTGCGCTGAGCTCGAAGGCTTTCGTCGCTGCCTTTGCTGTTCAGTATGACACCGCCGCTTCGGCTTGCAGAGCATTACTCTCCAAGCGGCGTCGCGTCTCCTTCCACCAAACCCAAGGCCCAGCGCATCGCGTTGAGATACATCTGCTGTGTGTAGGGGCTGTCCCAGGATTCGTCGGAGTGGCCGAGGACTGAGAAGAACACGCGGCCTTTGCCGTATTGGTGGGCCCAGGCAATGGGAACGTCGCGGTCTTCGGTGGGATTGCGGCCGAGTGCGGGGTCGAGCTTGCCGAGATCGACGCTGGCGAGTACGCGCACGTTGTCGCGGGAATAGGGCGCCTGATGCACTGCAGCTTCATCGTGAACGGTGAAGGTCGTGGGCAGACCAGTCATGGCGGGGAAGGCGGGATCTTCGACCACGATCGGCAGATCGATGATGAGATTCTCCGACCTGGTCCACGGATGGTCCCACAGGCCGCCGATCATTGCGCGATATTCAGGGAATTGCTGAAAGGCGTTGTCGCCGGTGTGGGCGGCAACGAAGCCCTTGCCATCGTTGCGCACGAAGGACAGAAGGTCTGCCATCTGCGCTTCACTCAAGGTGCCGGGACCAGCACCGAAGAAGAACACCGCATCGAAGTAGTCGAGGTTCTTCGCGTTGAGCACCGGCTCATCGCCGTTTGTTACCAGTCCCTTGGTGACGAGTTGTGAGTCGGTGCGAATGATCGTCATCCACAAACCACTTTCCCGCCCGAGTCGTTCGATCGTCGCCAGAGCGTGCGAGATCGAATCGTGCTGATAGGCAGTGGTGGCATCGGCAATGGCCAATACCTTGCGCTGTTCCGGCCAGGGATCTTCCCATACCGGCGCACGCACGGTTTGTTGTGATTGGGCCAGGCTCGGCACGAGCAGCAATAGCGACAGCCAACGAGCAGTACGCATGGATCTCCCCTCTGAAATGCGGCGAGTGTAGCAAGGGTATGCGCCGCGGCAATCAGGTCTCCACTGCGGAATGATCTATCGGAAAGGCTCAGCGCTCGAACGAGTCGGTGTTCGACGAGGGCACCCGTTGGTCGAGATCGGTGGCGGACTTTTCGCTCGGTCCGGTGATGAGCCAGTTATGGCGTCTACGGCGCAACATGTTCCACATCCAGTCGATGAACACGGCGAGGCGATTGCGGAAGCCGATGAGATAGTAGATGTGGACGAGTCCCCACAGCAGCCAAGCGAAATAGCCGGTGAGTTGCACGAAGCCGAAGTCGGCAGCGGCGGCGCCGCGCCCGATGGTGGCCATGGTGCCGAGGTCTGTGTAGTGGAAGGGTTTGGGTTGAGCTTTGCCTTGCAGGCGGCGTGCGATCAGTTTGCCGATGTAGGCGCCTTCCTGTTTGGCGACGGAGGCTAAGCCAGGCAGGTAACCGTTCTCCGTCTTCACGGCTGCGGAGTCGCCGGCGATGAAGATTTCGGGATGGCCCGGTAAGGAGAGATCGGGTTCCACCAACACTGCGCCGTTGCGCGTGCGTTCCGCCTGCAACCACTCCGCTACGGGCGTGGCCTTCACGCCCGCACACCAGATGACGGAAGACGAGGCGAGAAAGCGATCTGCCAACTGCACTCCGTGTGGCGTGATTTCCGACACGGGGCAATTCAGCAACAACTTCACCTTGCGGCGTTCGAGCGTCTTGCGCGTGTAGTGGCGGATGCGCTCGGGAAAGCCATTGAGTACGTCGGCGCCTGCTTCGATCAGGACTACTTCCACCACATCCGGATCGATGTGGCGGAAATCGGCGAGGCCTTCCTTCACCACCTCCGATATTGCGCCCGCGAGTTCGACGCCGGTGGGGCCAGCGCCGATCAACACGAAGGTCAGCAATGGTTTCTGCAGCGCTGCATCCTGCGTTTTCTCCGCTTCCTCGAAGGCCAACAGAATCTGCCGTCGAATCCGCTGCGCATCGTCGAGATTCTTCAGGCCCGGCGCCAGTTGCTGCCAATGCGCATGGCCGAAGTAGTTGTACTGCGAACCGGTGGCGACGATCAGATAGTCGTAGTCGAGCGTACCCGCGTCGGTAGTGCTTACCTTGCGGTTGTGGCGGTCGATGCCATTCACCTCGGCGAACAGCACACGCACGTTGCTGTCGCGGCGAAACAGCGAGCGAATCGAGACCGCGATTTCCGCGGGCGAAAGTGAGGCAGTGGCGATCTGATACAACAGTGGTTGGAACACGTGATAGTTGTGGCGATCCACGAGCGTGATTTCGGCGTGCGAGTCCGCGAGCGAACGCGCGGCCTGCAATCCGGCGAAACCGGCGCCGACGATCACGATCCTGGCAGGCTGTGCGTTGGCCATTCCTTGCTCCTGCATTAGGGGCTTTGTTCCACGATGCCGGGCATGTTGGGGGCAGCGTTGGGAAAGCGTCCCTTCAGTGCGTCCACGCCGCGTTGTGGTTTGGCGAGACCGCCCAGATCGGCACGTTCGCTGCGGATTTCATCGCTTTCCATTCCCAGTCGCTCGTCGCGACTTTGCAACAGCGCGGGATCGGCTTCGCCATCACGATTGAAGGACCACGCGAGCATCGCCGGCCCGAGAGGCAGCGCATCGCCTGAATGTTGCTCACTTCCCGAACTCCACACATGCCAGGTCTTGCCGTAGCTGTTCATCTTGCGGCGCATCAGTTCTTTCTCGGCAAAAGATGGAATGCCGGGAGCCACCAGTTGCCCCGAGAGAATTTCGTAGTTGTGCGGATGCCAGTAGGGCTTTTCGTCTTCCGGCAACGATTCGAACAGGGTTTCGGAAATGATGTACTCGATGCCGTTCATGTTCGCAGTGCGCGTGTTGCCGTCGAACAGCACGCATTGCGCGAAGTCTTCGTTCACCTGGTTGCAGAAGTGATGTGCTTCCATCTGATGGAAGGGATCGCTCTTCATCGGATGAAAGCCAACGAGATAGACGTTGATCGGCGCGAGTGGTGAGTCGGACTGCAACACGGCTGCACCTGCTTCGAGTGCCAATGTCGTGGCCGACTCCTCGCTGCCAGCAGGAACGGTGGCGCTGTCAGTGGTGCGATCGCAGGCGTGGAGGAGCAATGCGAGGGAGCAGTAAGGGATGAGTTGTCTAACGCTGAGTTTGCCGCGGTTCCATTGCGTGTTCATGGCCACCTCCATGCTGAGGCTCAATCTGTACGGTGTCTCTGCTACCTGCACTGCGTTCCGACGGCATGGGTGCCTGGTTGGACATCGCTCGTTGGGCACCGCTGGAACTCATGCAGTAAGAATTGCGCGTGGTTTGTAAAAGACGCAGAGCGTGCGCCGCGTTTTCGCGCCTTTTACCGTGCTCTGCGAACACCATGCAGGAAGTGCTCCAGAAGTGCCGTTGTGGCGAACCGAAGGTGAACCCCAACGGGCACTATCGTCGTTGGCGTCGATTTTTGCCCTGGGCGTGCGTCGAAGGTGAGTGTCCCACGCGATTCACCGAGTGCATTCGACACCCACCTCGGGGGGTCACCCATTGCGTTCATCCAAGACCTACGCAGTTTCAGGTCGTTACAAAGATGACCTTGGGATGGACGAATACGGCGAAGAAATCAGCTTTACGCCCGTAAAAAGTCATATTTGGTTCTTAAGCTTCCACGCCATAACAACGCCAGCCCTGCCATTACAGAGGCTGAGCTTCAGCTTTGGAGTGGGAGACCATGCACGATAAGAAGGCCGCCGTCGCGGCGGCAGTCTGCCTGCCCAGTCCCCAGGATTGCAGGCGGACACTGCTGTTGCTGGGTTTGGCAGCAGCATTGGCCGTGGCTGCGCCGCGCGCCAGCGCCATCGAATACGAGCCTCTGCATTTCGGCGCGCTCGAAGTGATTCCCGATTTCAACACCTCGGTGACTCCCACCGGCAGCGTGTTGTTGCCCAATGGTCAGGAGGAAGACTCCGAGCTACTGCTGTTCAAACCACGCGTCACTGCCGTGGTGTCGGGTGGGCAGCATCGTTTCTCGTCGAGCTTCGAGGTGCACAACGGCAACTATTCGGCGCCGGGCAGCAGCGGTTACTTCGATTGGAAACTCGAGAATCAGGCGCGTTTGCAATTCGACGGTGGCCGCAGCCTGCATTTTCGCACCGAAAACTTCAGCACGCATGAAGGCGCCGGCACCACCAATGTGCCGAAAGACGGGCGCGAACCGGCACGTTTCGCCACCGAGAGCTTCGACACCAGCTTCGAACAATCGCTGTGGGATCGTCGCGGCCAGCTCGTGCTCGATGCCGGCAGCTTCAGTAAGACCTATCTCACCGGTGCCGAGTCCGGCAACTTCACCAACCGCCAAGATCGCTACGTGGGTGGCAGCTTTCGCTATCGCCTCCTGCCCGGTGCCGACCTGCAGATGCAGTACCGCGCACGCGACATCGCCTTCGAGGCCGCCTTCGATCCGGAGGCCTTTGCACCGGTCGATCGGCGCGAAGTATTCACCTATGTCGGAGCTTCGTGGGAAAAATCGTTGGATCTGTTGGGCAAGGTGAGGCTCAGCTCGGGCTACAAGCAGACGGATCTACAGGCTTCCACACCGCTGGCGGACACCGCGACCTGGGAAACGAACCTGCGGTGGCAGCCGCTGGAGGCGTCGATCGTGAATCTCGCCGCCGATCACAGCGTGCGCGACATGCCAGGTCCCTTCGGCGACAGCACTTCCAGCAGTTATCGCTACAACTGGGAACATCAGTGGGCCAAGCAGTTGAAGACCACGCTCAACGGTTCCTACTCGGAAAATGTCGATACCAGCACGCGGCGTGCGGATACGGGCATGGGCCTGAAACTGCGTCTCGACTACGCCTACAGTCGCTGGGTGGACATGTTCATCGCTCTCGGCCACGACCGGCGCAAAACCGGCAGCGCCGTCAGCTTCAGTCAGGGCACCTTCATGCTGGGCATCGCCGCCAGCTTCGATCGCTTCTTCGGCAAGAAGTAGCGCCTTCACACCTCTTGGATCATGGCCGGTGCGACATCGCGGATGTCGCGATAACCGTGCCTGCCATCGCTCTTCCCAGACTCCTTTGCCGCAGCGGCAGCGCATGTTTGACGCCGTCGTAGCCGCTCGCGCTCAGTCCCCACTCATTGGTGCCAGCAGAAGGCGAGGGCAAGGTCATGCCGAAGCGCTCCGTCGCGAGGTGCATCGACGAATCCGCGATGAGGCCGCGACGCTCGAGTTCGAAGCGTTGCAAGGCGGAGCTGTTGGCGTCGCGCTTCACACCGTCGCTGCCGGCGGCGAAGTAGCCCAAGTCTCAGGCGCGACCGTGCGACGAGCAGCAAGCGCAAGATCGAACCCGTTGCGCGCACGCTCTGCGCTGATGGGAAATGAGAGTCGTCGTCTTCTGCGGCAGCGCGCACCACGCCAGACAGCAGGGCAGTTGCAGCGGCACCTTGGCGAAGGAGGGACCGGCGGCGAACGAGCGCGACAAGCGCCGACGTGAAATAGCCTGTGCGTTCTTGAGGCTCCTCTTGGAAGCTCTTCTTCTATATGATGCGCGCCCCCGCACTGTGGGGCGTTCTACGTACGGTGTGGCCCGCAATCTGCAGAGTGACGGCAAGGGATGCAGATGCGAACTACCGCCTCGGTAAAAACAGTGGTCGCAATAACCTCAGTTCAACAGTTTTTCCGCATTTGCGTGGCAGCATAGGCAGCCAACGAATCTTTACCCCAGCAGTACCACGACGCCAGCGTAATCCCAGTGCGGGCCGCGCGGCCACGAGCCGCAAGAGCCCCGGCCGATAAGAAGCACCTGCGTTCCTACCGGAGCGCAATAATAGAGAAGCACGACTGCATGAACACCATGCCCTACACAGCGCGCGGTTTGCGCCCCATCGTCTTCGCCACCTCCGCTGGCACGGTATTCGAAGCGTACGACTTCATCCTGTTCGGCACGCTCACTCCCCTGATTTCCGCCCAATTCTTCTCGGCGCTCAACGAAACCGCAGCCTTCGTGTTTTCGCTGCTCACCTTCGCCGCCGGTTATCTGTCGCGTCCTTTGGGGGCCTTGCTGTTCGGTTCACTCGGTGACCGCCAGGGCCGCAAGCGCGCCTTCGTGCTCACGCTCACGATGATGGGTCTCGCCACTTTCGGCATCGGCCTGCTCCCCACCTACGAGCAGGCTGGGATCCTGGCGCCCATCCTGCTGATTTCACTCAGGCTTTTGCAGGGCCTTTCCTTCGGCGGTGAATTCGGCGGTGCGCTCGTCTATCTCGGCGAACACGCGCCGGCCGATCGTCGCGCTTTCTATAGCAGTTGGATCCAGGCCGCCGCGGGCTTTGCGCTCTTTCTCGCCTTCTTCGTGATGTATGTCACACGCACGGTGTTGGGCGAAGAAGCCTTCACCGAGTGGGGCTGGCGTTTGCCGTTTCTGATTTCGCTGGTGCTCCTGGTGAGTGCGCTGTGGGTGCGCTGGCGTCTGGAAGAATCGCCGCTGTTCCGGCGTCTGGCAGCCGAAGGGCGCACTTCGAAGCGTCCGGTGTCGGAAGTGTTCAGCGAGTGGCCTTATCTGCGTCTCGTGCTCGTGACCTTGTTCGGGCTGATCCTGCCGCAGGCCGTGGTGTTCTACATGGCCCACTTCTATTCGCAGTACTTCCTGATCCAGATCCTGAAGCTGCCCGAAGTGACGATGGGCTTTTTGATGATGCTGGTGACCCTGATCAGCGTGCCGCTCTATCTCGGCTGCGGCATGCTGGCGGACAAGGTCGGCCGCAAACCGCTGCAAATAACCGGTGCGCTGCTGACCCTGGTGATCACCGTGCCCGTGTTCCAGCAATTCACGCAGGCGGTGAATCCCGCGCTGGCCGAAGCCTCGATCGTCGCGCCCGTGCTGCTGACGAGCGATTCGCATGAATGCTCGCTGCAATTCGATCCGGTCGGCGAAGCGGATTTCAGAAGCTCCTGCGACATCGCCAAGAACGCGCTGACTGCCATGGGTGTGCCCTACAGCAACGCGCGCGGTTCACCGGGTACGCTGGCTGTGATCCAGGTGGGGGATTCGGTGATTCAAGCGCCCGACGGCACCATGCTGAGCGAAGCTGAGCTGGCCGAAATCAAGCGGCAGTTCCGCAGCGAATTGCAGATGCTGTTGGAAAAGGAAGGCTACGACCTCAGCGCATCGCAGGACGACGACAATCTCTTGCTCGTCGGTGCCTTGTTGTTGGCGCTGGTACTGGCTTCCACCTTGCTCTACGTGCCCGCTTCCGTCACGGCGATCGAGCTGTTCCCGACACGCATCCGCTACACCGGCGTTTCCGTGCCGTATCACATCGGTTTCGGTTGGTTCGGTGGGTTCCTGCCGGCGATCGCCTTCGCCATGGTGGCGGCCAACGGCAGCATCTATTTCGGCCTGTGGTATCCGCTCGCGGCGGTGGCCATCGGCACGCTGGTTCTGCTGTGTGCCGTCCCCGAAACCCGCGGTACCGCCTTGTCCTCCTGAGCTGCACGTTCGCGGCGTTTTTTACGTCCAACCAGTAGATTTGGGGGGGGAAGTCGGTACAATCGCGCCTCCTCGCCCGGGGTGGTTCCCTCGACCCCCGGCCGGTATCTTTGACCCCACGTTTCCGCGGAGGACATCGAGCATTGAACGCCATCGAGCAAGCCGAGTGGACCATCGAACAATCCAATGAGCTGTATGGGTTCGAACGCTGGGGCAATGACTACTTCAGCGTCTCGAAGAATGGCAACGTAACAGCCCGCACCCTGAACGCCGAAGTCGAGCTCATGGACATCGTCAACGGCATGCTCGAGCGTGACCTGCAGATGCCCGTGTTGCTCCGCATCGAGAACATCCTCGATGCGCAGATCCACCGTCTGAACACGGCCTTCCGTGCCGCCATCGAAAACCTCGGTTACAAGAACGAGTATCGCGGCGTCTATCCGATCAAGGTTAACCAGCAGGCGCAGGTGGTCGAAGAGATCGCCACCTTCGGCAAGCGCTTCAAGCACGGCTTCGAAGTGGGCAGCAAGCCCGAGATCATCATCGCGCTCTCCACGCTGGAAGAGCCGGGCAGCATGATCATCTGCAACGGCTACAAGGATCAGGAATTCATCGAGCTGGGCCTTTCCGCCATCAAGCTCGGTTTCATCTGCGTGTTCGTGGTGGAAACCCCCACCGAGATCCCGATCATTCTCGAGCGCAGCCGTGCGATGAACATCGAGCCGATCATCGGTGTGCGCATCAAGACCACCGTGAACGTGAGCGGCCACTGGAACTCCACTTCCGGCGATCGCAGCGTGTTCGGTCTCACTGCGACGCAGCTCGTCGATCTCGTGGATCTCTTGAAAGCAGAAGGCATGCTGCACTGCCTGCAGCTCTTGCACTGCCACCTCGGTTCGCAGATTCCGAACATCCAGGACATCCGTAGCGGCATCACCGAAGTCTGTCGCTTCTACGCCGACCTCGTGAAGGAAGGCGCCAACCTCAAATACATCGATCTCGGCGGCGGTCTCGCCGTGGATTACACGGGCTGGGGTTCCAACTATGCCCAGAGCCGCAACTATTCGCTGAGCGAGTACTGCGAAGACATCGTCGACACGCTCAAGACCAATTTCGACGACTATGGTATTCCGCATCCCGTGATCGTCACCGAGTCGGGCCGCGCCACGATCGCCTATTCGTCGATCCTGATCTTCAACGTGCTCGACACCACCATCTTCGAACCCACGCGTTTGCCCGAGCCGCACGAAGACGAAGATCCGCTGCTCACGCGCATGCGCGACGTGTATGGCAATCTCAGCGAAAGCCGTGTGCAGGAGTGCTACAACGATGCGCACTTCTATCGCAACGAAGCGCGTGAACTCTTCAAGCGTGGTCAGCTCGATCTGCGTACGCGCAGCGCGGTGGAAAACATGTTCCTGGATCTGTTGCACAAGATCGCGGACATCACCGAGAACATGCAGCGCGTGCCGTCCGACCTCGAAGGATTGAAGCTGTCGCTCGCCGACATCTATTACGGCAATTTCAGCCTGTTCCAATCGCTGCCCGACACCTGGGCCATCGATCAGCTGTTCCCGATCGCGCCGATCCATCGACTGAACGAAGAACCGAAGCGCAGCGCCGTGCTCGCCGACATCACCTGCGACTGCGACGGCAAGATCGATCGCTTCGTCGGCACCGAAGACGTGGTGAAGGTATTGCCGCTGCACGAGCTGCGCGAAGGCGAGGAATACTATCTGGGCGTGTTCCTGGTGGGCGCCTATCAGGAAACGCTCGGCGACCTGCACAACCTCTTCGGCGACACCAACGTGGTGAGCGTACGCATCAATCGCGACGGCACCTTCGACTTCGTCAAGGAAATGCACGGCGATACCATCAGCGACGTACTGTCGTACGTGGAATTCCATCCCAAGGAAATGCAGTTGCGCCATCGCAACACCGCCGAACGCGCGGTGCGCGAAGGCCGCATCACCGCGCGCGAGCGCCAGCAGATCATCAAGCTCTTCAACGAAAGCTTGAACGGTTACACCTATTACGAGAAGGAAGACTGAGCACGGCTCACGGGCAACTCAGGCAGTCACAGCGAGGTAAATGACATGGCGACAGTGTTGATCATCGGCGCGGGCGGAGTAGGTCAGGTTGTGGCGCACAAGTGCGCGCAATTGCCCGAGGTCTTCAGCGACATCACGTTGGCGAGCCGCACCGAATCCAAGTGCGCCAAGATCGCCCAGCAGATCAAGGAAAAGTGGGGTCGTGACATCAAGACCGCACAGGTCGATGCCGACAACGTGCCGGAGCTCGTCGCACTGATCAAGAAAGTGCAGCCGAAACTCGTGATCAACGTGGCACTGCCGTACCAGGATCTGACGATCATGGACGCGTGCCTGGAAACCGGCGTCGACTACCTCGACACCGCCAACTACGAGCCGCTCGATACCGCCAAGTTCGAATACAAATGGCAGTGGGCCTATCAGGACAAGTTCAAGAACGCCGGCCTGATGGCACTGCTCGGCTCCGGCTTCGATCCCGGTGCCACCAACGTCTTCACCGCTTGGATCAAGAAGCACTACTTCGACGAGATCCACACGCTCGACATCATCGACGTCAACGGCGGCAACCACGGCTATCCCTTTGCCACCAACTTCAACCCCGAGATCAACATCCGCGAAGTGACCGCCGAGTGCCGTCACTGGGAAAACGGTGAGTTCGTCACCACGCCGCCGATGTCGATGAAGCAGAGCTTCACCTGTCCGCAGGGCGTGGGTACCTACAACATCTACCGCATGTACCACGAGGAATTGGAATCGCTGGTCAAGCACTTCCCCACTCTCAAGCGTGCGCAGTTCTGGATGAGCTTCGGCGACAACTACCTCAAGCACCTCGAAGTGCTGGGCAACGTGGGCATGACCCGCATCGATCCGGTCGAATTCCAGGGGCAGCAGATCGTGCCGATCCAGTTCCTCAAGGCGCTGTTGCCCGATCCGTCCACGCTCGGTCCGCGCACCGTCGGCAAGACCTGCATCGGCTGCTACGTCACCGGCATCAAGGACGGCAAGCCGCGTTCGGTGTTCGTCTACAACATCTGCGATCACCAGGAGGCTTACAAGGAAGTGTTGTCGCAGGCGATTTCCTACACCACCGGTGTGCCCGCCATGATCGGCGCCAAGATGATGCTCGAAGGCAAGTGGAAGGCACCGGGCGTGTGGAACATGGAACAGATGGACCCCGATCCCTTCATGGCCGACATGAACCTCTATGGTCTGCCCTGGCACGTGATCGAAGAACCGGACTTCAACCTTGTCTGATCCACATCACGGCAATCTCGTCGCGGACACCTTCGCGCGCTTCGACCCTTCCCGCGTTCCCTCGCCCTGTTTCGTGGTGGACGAGGTGGCGGTCGAGCGCAACCTGCAGGTGCTCGACCGCGTGCAGCGCGAATCCGGTGCCAAGATCCTGTTGGCGCTGAAGGCCTTTTCCATGTTCGCGCTGGCACCGCTGGTGCGGCGCTATCTGCACGGCACCTGTGCCAGCGGACTCTGGGAAGCGCGTCTGGGTCGTGAGGAATACGGTGGCGAAGTGCACGTGTACTCCGCCGCCTATACGCACGACGATCTCGAGGAAATCCTTGGCATCGCCGACCACGTGGTCTTCAACACGCTGACGCAGTGGGAGCGCTTCCAACCGCTCGTGCGCGACGCGCTGCGCAAACGTCCGGAACTCGAATTCGGCCTGCGCATCAACCCGCGTCACTCCGAAGGCGCGGTGCCGCTCTACGATCCCTGTTCGCCGGGCTCGCGTCTGGGCACGCCGATCTCACAATTGGCGGGCCGTGACCTGAGCGGCTTCAACGGCCTGCACTTCCACACCTTGTGCGAACAGAATTTCGCTCCGCTTTCCCGCACGCTCGACGTGATCGAGGCGAAGTGTGGCGACATCCTTGAAAAGATGGAGTGGGTGAACTTTGGCGGCGGCCACCACATCAGCCATCCGTCCTACGACGTCGAGGGGCTGATCAACCGCATCAAGCTGTTCAGCGATCGCTACGGCGTACAGGTGTACCTGGAGCCGGGCGAAGCCATCGCAATCCGCAGCGGTGTCCTGGTCAGCGAGGTGCTGGACGTGATGGAGAACGAGGTGCCGATCGGCATCCTCGACTGCTCCGCTACCTGTCACATGCCCGACACCCTTGAAATGCCGTATCGCGCCCACATCAAGGACTCCGCCGAGGCTGGACAGCTGGCGCATACGTATCGCCTGGGGGGGCTCAGCTGTCTGGCCGGCGACGTGATGGGTGATTACAGCTTTGCCAAGCCGCTCGAGGTAGGACAGCGTCTGATGTTCGACGACATGGCCCACTACACGATGGTGAAAACCACGACTTTCAACGGCGTGCGCCTGCCCGCGCTGGCGGTTTGGAATTCAGAGACGGATGACTTGCGTATCGTGCGCGAATTCGGGTATCAAGACTTTCGAAGTCGATTGTCCTGAGCGCGTCCGACTGCTAGCGCCGTGAGCCCATCAGCCAGTCCAATCCCCCGAGAAAGATCGTGAGGTAAGCCCGTTAATGCCAAGTCCGAAACAGAAAGCCGCCTCCAACGCTTTGCATTTCCTTGGCGAGGCCGCAAAGCCGGCTGATGCCTTCTTCCACATTCTCCCGATTCCCTATACGGGCGAGCGCTTCAAGCACACCACCATGGCCACGGCGCCGGAAGCGATTCTGGCCGCGTCGCAGCAGTTGGAAACCTGGGATGGCCGCAGCATGCCGGCACGTCACGGCATTCACACCTGCGACGTCGTCGACGTCAAAGGTGGAGTGGAAAAGGTGCTCTCGCGCATCACCGCGGCAACCACCTCCATCGTCAAGGCTGAGAAATTCCCCATCGGCATCGGTGGTGACGGCAGCATCACCTACGCGCTCGTGAAGGGTTTGCTCGATGCCGGCGTCGAGGATTTCGGCGTGGTGCAGATCGACGCTCAGGCCGACCTGCGTGATGAGGACGGCGGTGAAACGTGGACCGAGTCCTGTGTGATGAAGCGCGTGGTGGATGAAGACGTACCCTTGTTCCAGCTGGGGGTGCGCAGTCTGTCGAAGGAAGAACACGATGCCCGCAAGGTCTACGGCGTGAAGTTCTATGACGCCGACTTCCTCGTGTCGCGCAACATCACGAAAGTGGAAATGCCCGGCGAATTCCCGGAAAAGGTTTATCTGAGCATCGACGTCGACGGTTTCGATCAGTCGGTGTTCCCCTCCGCCACGGCGATGCCCGGTGGACTGGGTTGGTGGCAGGTGCTGTCGATCGTCGAATCGATCTCGCAGCAATGCGACATCATCGGTCTCGACTTCACCGCCTTCTGCCCGCAGGCGCAGCAGCCTTCCTACGACCTCGCCGCCGCGACCCTGCTCTATCGCCTGATGGGCATCGTCGAACGCGCCCGTCTCTGATTCTCATCTGTAACTCCAAGCCCGCCCCTCGTAAGAGGTGCGGGCTTTTCTTTTGCCGGCAAATGGAGTGCGACGGATCACCGCGCCCGTGTAGCTCAGGTAGGTGGGGCTGCGCCGAACGGTGAAGCTCAACAAGGGATGCCTTGAGCTACGGCAACACCTATCTGCCGCCGGCAAGCTGCCGCAACTCAGCATCGGCGCCACGATGCGCAAATTCGTGCATGTGCCGTCCGGCCTGCGCAAGTCGGGCAGAAAGTCTGATGCAGAGCTACATGCCGCTCGAAGTGGATAAGGGAATCTACGACGAGGCCTTATTTGACGAGTTCGCCGAGATGCAGCGAATGCAGGGAGTTCTGCAACATCGCACGGATGTCCTGCACGTTGTCGAGCATCAGGCACTGCTTGAGGATGGACTCGGCGCGGCGCTGGGGCAGGGCGCGGATCAGGTATTTGATACGCGGCAACTTGGTGGCACTCATACTGAGCGTCTTGATGCCCATGCCTACCAATAGGATCACTGCCAGCGGATCGGAGGCCATCTCACCACAGAGACTCACGGGCAGGGCGTGTTCACGCGCGATCTTGACCACACGATACAGTTCGTGGATCACGGCGGGATGGATGTGGTCGTAGCGGTTGGCGACGCGCGCGTTGTTGCGGTCGAGCGCCAACAGATACTGGCTGAGGTCGTTGGAGCCGATCGACACGAAGTCGATGCGCCGGCGCCAGAACGGCAGCTGCGAGATCGCGGCCGGCACTTCCACCATCACGCCGGTCTTCGGTCGACGCACCGGCACACCTTCATCCTTGAGCTGCTTGAGTGCCTCTTCGAGCAGTTCGTTGAAAGTGTTCAACTCCTCGGTGGCGCTGATCATCGGCAACAGGATGTGCAGATCACCTTCGGTGCCCGCGGCGCGCAGCATGGCGCGCACCTGCGTCATCAAGAGCTGGATGTTGTCGAGCGTGAAGCGGATGCCGCGCCAGCCGAGTGCCGGGTTGTCTTCGTCTTCGATCGGGAAGTAGGGCAGTTGCTTGTCACCGCCGATGTCGAGCGTACGCATGTAGACGGGACGTCCCGCGTATGCCTGGAACACCTGGCGATAAACCGTCTCCTGTTCCTGCTCGGAGGGAAAGCTGTCGCGCACCATGAAGGGAATTTCGGTGCGGTAGAGACCGATGCCCTGCGCGCCGTGACGCAGGCCGGGCGAAAGGTCGGCGAGCAGACCGGAGTTGGTGAAGAGGCGTACTTCGAAACCATCGGGCGTCACCGCTGGCTGATCGCGCAAGGTCGAGAGCTTGCTGACCAGTTGCTTCTCTTCGTCGATCAGGCGCTGGAACTCGCTGCAGATCATCTCGTTCGGATAACGGATGATCTGGCCGCTGTTGCCATCGACGATGAATTTCTCGCGGTTGCGCAGATTCTTGAGCGTGCCCACGCCCATCACGGCAGGTACGCCGAGGGCGTTGGCGAGAACGGCGGTGTGCGACAGCGTCGAACCACCGAAACAGATGATGCCCACCAGCTTCTCACCCGGAATGGCGGCGATGTCGGAGATGCTCACCTCGTCGCCGATCAGCACCACCTGATCCACCAGCTCCGCGCGTTCGGCGAGCGCATTGTTGCCCTGCAGCGAGTTGAACAGCTTGTTGCCGAGGTGATGGATGTCTTCGTGGCGAGCACGCAGATAGGGATCTTCCATGGCAAGGAACAGATCCGCGAAATACTGCACCGATTTGCGCAGCGCGCCGGGCAGCCAGTTGCCGTTGCGGATTTCCTGTTCCACTTTGCCGACCAGCGCCTGGTCCGCCAGCAGCGACGAATAGGTGCTGAAGATGTTGGAGACGCTGGCGTCGACCATCTTGCCGAGCGCGCTTTCCTCGTTCTTGATCTCTTCCCGCACGCGTTTCAGCAGCGCGTGCCATTGCGCCACTGCGGCTTCGATGTCTTCGCAGGGCTCGTCCGGCACGCTGAAGAGATCACCGTGGTCACACAGCACGGCATAGCCGATGCCGATGCCGGAGCTGCCCTTCACCCCGCGCACATAGGTGTTGACGTACGCACCCTGCAGCGTGCGCGGCATGTCGGCGACGAGATGGGCGAGCTGCGATGAAAGCGTTACCAGGAAGCCTTCACTTTCCGGCGACAGCGCCTCCGCATTGCGGCTCTGCACCACCAGCACGCCGATGACCTTGCCGTAGTGCACGAGCGGAATGCCGCAGAAACTCTGGAAGCGTTCCTCTGCCGTGCCTTCGACGTAGTAGAAGTCCGGATGCTCGCTTGCCTTGGCCAGGTTGATGGGGTGGCGGTTCTTCACCACCAGGCCGACGAGACCGCGGCCGGCAGGGATGTGTACGGGGCGGGTGTGAGCCAAACCATGGCTCGCCATCAGCACGAGGTCGTTGTTCTGGTCCTGCAGGTACAGAGTGCAGACGTCCGAGCCGACGATGGCCGAGATCGATTCCACGATCTTGCGTACTTGCTCTGCGGGTGAGGAAAGTTCTCCTATCTCCTTTTGCAGGAGCGACAGTTCGAGAATGACATTCTTGGCTGGCATTGGAGGGACCACTTCGTAAAGGCTGCATTTTATGGGAGTGGGGGGCGGGGAAAAAGGGAAAGCTGCTCATGTCGCTGATTGCAGTCAGAAAAGCCGTGCTTCGTTGCAGTGCATTGGGGAACGGCCGAGGCAGCGCTATGGTGCGATCCAACCAGAAGAGCCCCATGCGAAAACTCGTACTGTGTGCCGTACTGTCGTTCTCGAGTCTGCCGATTCAGGCGCAGCCGTTCATTTCCCGATCACGGCCTCGCTCTTTGCGGCGCATCGCCGGCCTCGCTCTGCTGATCCTGTCCTCCTTCTCCTACGCCCAAACCCTAACAATCGTTGCGGCGACCGAGAGCTACCAGATTGAAGCGTGTTCTGCGCTCCTGACGCCATTCATAGCAGTCGCTTCCGTGGTGTCGTGAGCTATGCGAATGGTGAAGGAGTAGAGCGTCTGCACGGGTGCGCCGGTGATCAGCAGATATTCCGCTCACCTCACAACCACTTGCGCCAGGCATAAGCCCCGGTAACGACCAATAGTCCCAGCATCACGCCGAGCACGGTGAAGTAACCGTAGTGCCAGGAGAGTTCCGGCATGAAGTCGAAGTTCATGCCGTAGATCCCGGTGATCAGCGTCAATGGCAGGAAGAGGGCGGTGATGACGGTGAGCACCTTCATCGTGTTGTTCAGCGCATGCGACGCGAAGGACATGTAGCCACTCAACAGATCACCACAGATCTCGTAGTACATGTTGCAAAGGCCATGCGTGCGTTCGCAGCGCTCGTACAGGACCTGTAGCGCGTGTTCGATGTCGCCGTCTTCGTCGAGCAAACGTTGCGGCATCTCTTCGCGCAGGTTTTCCACGACGCGTTGGTGATAGTCGAAGATGCGGCGCAGTCGGCGTAATCGTGATTGATAGGCGATCAGATCCAGCATCAGGGCATCGCTGGGTTGATCCTGCAGCGTGTCTTCGAGATCGGTGAGGATGGGTTCGAAACTCAGCAGCACTTCGAGATAGCGCGCCGTGGCGTGACGCAGGATGCGAGTGGCGAGCAGCCCCGGACTGCGCAGGAGCTCTTCACGGCGCGCGTTGAGCCAATAGTGAGCAATGCTTTCCGATGGCTGTTTGTGAACGCTGATCAGACAACGTTCGCCAGCGAAGAGAGCGATGTTCTGTTGTTCGTTGGTGAGATTGGGATTGAAGATTGGCAGGTCGCGGAACAGCAGCAGGGTGTAGTTGTCGTAGTCCTGCGTTTTGGGCGGATTGCGAAAGCGCTGCACGTCCTCGATGGCGAGAGGATGGCAGTCCATGTTTTCGAGGAAACAGGTGAGGTCGGCGGGCGCTTCGTTCTCGAGATCGATCCAGATGCTGGCATCGTGTTCGCCACGCCAGCGTTCGAGCAGTTCGATTCCACCTTCCAACCACGTGCCATCCTTGAGTTGCAATTGCGCCCTGACCATCGCCTTTCTCCGCCGTTGCGTGCCCGCATGCTATCCTCTTCGCCCTTTTCTGGCACGCAGCCCCGATCCATGAGCTCTTCTTCCCAATACGACGTGTTGATTCTCGGCGCCGGTCACAATGGCCTCGTCTGTGCCACCTATCTCGCCAAGGCCGGTCTGCGCGTGGCCGTGCTGGAAAAGAACGCCGTGCCCGGTGGTGCGGCGCTGACGGAAGAATTCCATCCCGGCTTTCGCAACTCGGTGGCGTCCTACACCGTAAGTCTGCTCAATCCGAAGGTGATCCACGATCTCGATCTGCACGCGCATGGTCTCAAGATCGTCGAGCGTCCCGTGGCCAACTTCTGGCCGGTCGATGCAGAACGAGGGTTGATCTTTCCCTATGGCATGGCAGCACGCCAGGCCGCCATTGCCGAGTTCTCCCAACACGATGCGCAACGGTTGCCGCGCTATGACGCGGTGCTGGAAGAAGCGGCTGCGCTCTTGCGTGAACTGGTGTTGATGACGCCACCGAATTCACTCGCACCTGGCGATCTTCTTACGTGGCTCAAGCTTGCGCGCAAGCTGCTCGGCTGCAGTCGTGAACAACAGCGCACCCTGCTCGAGCTCTTCACCAGTAGCGCTGCCGAGTTCCTGGAACACTGGTTCGAAAACGAAACGGTCAAGGCCGCCTTCGCCTTCGACGGCGTAGTGGGCACCTTTGCTTCTCCTCATACACCCGGCACTGCCTACGTGCTGTTGCATCACTGTTTCGGTGAAGTGAACGGCAAGCCCGGTGTGTGGGGGCACGCCGTTGGCGGCATGGGCGCGATCACGCAGGCGATGGCTCATGCGGCCAAGGCAGCCGGCGCGCGCTTGGAGTTGAATGCACCGGTGGCAGAGATATTGGGTGAGAACGGTCACGTGACGGGGCTGCGTCTCGCCGACGGCGAAATCCTGCGTGCGCCGCGCGTTGCCGCGGCCATCCCACCGAAACTGCTGTTTCGCGATCTGATTCGGCCAGGTCTCGTGCCCGAAGAAGAACACCAGCGCTTCACGTCGATCCGCTGTGGCTCGGGCACCTTCCGCATGAACGTGGCGCTCAGCGAATTACCCGACTTCCGCTGTCGTCCCGGTCGCGAACAGCAATCGCATCATGGCGCAGGCATCGTCATCGGCCCCACCATCGACTATCTCGATCGTGCCTATCACAGCGCCGCGACGAATGGCTGGTCCGACGAACCCATCGTCGAGATGCTGATTCCTTCCACGCTCGACCCGACCCTGGCACCGCCGGGGCAACACGTGGCGAGCCTCTTCGTGCAGCACGTGATGCCGCACCTGCCGGCGCCGCGCAGTTGGCAGGACCCGGCCGAGAAAGCCGCGTTCGCGGAGCGCGTGATCGACACCGTCACCAAGCACGCGCCCAACTTCCGCAGCAGTGTGCTCGCCATGCAGGTGCTGTCGCCGCTCGATCTGGAACAGCGCTTCGGTCTGGTCGATGGTGACATCTTCCATGGCCAACTGCGGCTCGGGCAGCTCTTCAATACGCGACCTGTTCTTGGAGCAGCAAACTATCGTCTGCCGCTGAAGGGGCTCTACCTCTGTGCCTCGGGCGCCCATCCGGGTGGTGGGGTGACGGGTGTGCCGGGTCACAATGCCGCGCGCGAAATCCTGAAGGACGTCAAGCGCGGCCGTTGAGTGTCGAGGTTCACCGCACGGCACGGCTTCGGTTAACCTGTGCGCCTCGTTCACGAATCGTTGCCTCATGAAACTCAAACTCGCTTCCGCCGGCACCGTGCTGGCCTTCGTTCTGTTCTCGTTCTCGGCCGAGGCGCAACTGCCATCCGTCATCGACGTGGTCGTGAAGGGCCACAAGCTGGATGCGGACGACTACGGTTTCCTGGTGCAGGACGTGAACACCGGCGAAACCTTGCTGGCAGTGAACGAGAATCTGCCGCTGAATCCAGCCTCGACCATCAAGACGCTCACCACGCTCGTCGCGCTCGAAGAGCTCGGGCCGGCTTACACGTGGACCACTTCGGTCTATGCGCTGGGTCCGATCCAGGACGGACGTCTCGACGGCGACCTCCTGATCCAGGGCGGCGGTGATCCCTATCTGCTGGAAGAACAGTTCCGCAACCTGCTCAAGGCGCTGCGCATGCGTGGCATCGATGCGATCACGGGTGACCTCGTGATCGACGCGACGATGTTCGATGATTCGGTGCGCGCCGAGCCTCCCATCGACAACGATGCCGGCCGCGCCTACAACGTGCTGCCGAGTGCGCTGTCGCTGAACTTCCAGGCCATCACCTATTACTTCTCGCCCAATGCCGACGGTAAGACAGTCGACATTCGCGCCGATCCCGACCTGCCGCATCACCGCATCAACAATCGTCTGCGGTTGCGTCAGGGCAGTTGCACCGGCTACCAGCGCGGCATCGCCTTCAGCTACGACAGCAGGCCCGACACCGTGAACTTCGATGGTCAGTTCCCCTCGGGCTGCGGATTGTTCTCGATGGTGCGTGCGGTGAACGATCCCATGACCTATGCCCACGGACTCTTCACCAAACTGTGGAAGGAACTCGGTGGTGAGTTTGATGGTGGATTGCGTCTCGAGCGCGCCCCGGTGGACATGGAGCCGCTGCTGCGTTGGGACTCACCGCCCTTGGCCGAAGTGATCCGCTATCTCAACAAATACAGCAACAACCTCATGGCGCGGCACCTGTTGCTCACACTCGGTGCCGAGTACGGTACCTTGCCCGCCACGGTGGCATCGGGTGCGCAAGTGTTGACGCGTTATCTGGAACGACTCGAGATCGATACCACCGGTCTGCAAGTGGAGAATGGTTCCGGGCTCTCGCGCGCCACGCGTCTCACCGCGGCGCAGCTCACCGGCGCGCTGCGCCATGGCTATCACTCGCGCTACATGGCGGAGTTCATCTCCTCGTTGCCGATCGTAGGTGAAGATGGCACCATGCGCGCCCGCCTGCGAGACGACACGACGCGCGGTTACATGCACATCAAAACCGGCACGCTCAATGAGGTGTCGGCAGTGGCCGGCTACGTGATAGGGCAGTCCGGCCGGCATTACGCGGTGACCGGCATACTGAATCATCGTGATGCCGATCGCGGGCCGGGCGTGGAGCTAATGGACTCGCTTCTCAATTGGGTGCGGCAGCAGTAGCGTTCGCACTTTTCATCGAATCGTTCAAAAAAGCCGACAGGTCTGCGTTGCCTTGCTATGCTGAGGCGCGTTGGTCATCGGCAGAGGCTAGGTCGTGTACTCCCCCTTCCTTGCACAGTTCAGAAGAACGGCACTTGCCGTCGGTATCGTAGTCAGCAGCTCCCTTCAAAGCGTTCATGCCCAGCCGGCCGTGTTGGAGGAAATCCTCGTCACGGCGCAAAAGCGTGAGGAACCATTGAGCGAAGTACCGATGTCGCTCAACGTGGTCGGTGCCGAGCGTTTGTTGGCGGGCAACATCAACAAGATCGCCGATCTGGTCGAGTTCGTACCGAGTCTGGCCATGACCGAAACCGCGGTGAGCACGCAGCTCTACGTGCGCGGCATCGGCTCGGGCAACAACCAGGCCTTCGAACAGTCGGTAGGGCAATACGTGGATGGCCTCTACTACTCGCGGCAGCAGCTGATCCGTGCGCCCTTCCTCGATCTGGCGCGGGTCGAGGTACTGCGCGGTCCGCAGAGCACCTTGTTCGGCAAGAACAGCATCGCCGGTGCCTTGAACCTCACCACGGCGCGGCCCACCGACGAGCGTGAGCTGAGTGTGAATACGCTCTACGAATTCGAATCGAATCAGCGTGAACTCAATGCCGTTGCTTCGGGACCGCTCACCGAAACGCTGCGCGCACGCATCGCGCTGCGCGGCTACGACGAAGATGGCTACATCGAGAACACTCTCAAGAACCGCGACGAACCGCAGCGTGAAGAAAACGCCGCTCGCGTGACCGTGGTGTGGGAGCCCACCGGTGCACTGAGCGCCACGGTGAAGTTGGAGCACGGTACCTACGACACCCTGGGCCGTCAGATCGAAGTGGTGCGCGACGAGCCCAACCTCTTGCCGCCGGGCTCCTCGCCCTTGGCGGGTCTCAACCTCGATGGCTTGCTGCGCATCCTCGGGCAGCGTGGCATCGATGGTCGGACCGATTTCCGGCGTCAGGCGGATGCGGACGAATTCAGCGAGAGCACCTACGACAACTTCACGCTCTCGGTGGAATACACGCTGGGCGATTACACGCTCAGCGCCATCGGGGGGCGCATCGCCTACGACTTCAACGAGCTCTGCGACTGCGACTACACCGGTGCCCGCGTGCTCTATGCGCGGCTGGGAGAGGATTACGAGCAGTGGAGTCAGGAACTGCGTCTCGCTTCGGCCGCCGATCGCGATCTGCGCTGGATGACGGGTCTGTACTGGCAGCAGGCCGACTTCCGTTCCTACGAAAGCATCTCCATTCCCACCGATTCCGTGATCGGCTTGTTGGCTGCGACCTCGCCCGACCCGCGGCAACAGGCTTTTGCCGCCATCCTCGGCACCGAGCCGCTGCGCCGCAACGCGCAGAAGACCGATACCTGGGCCTGGTTCGCGCAGGTGGATTGGCAGTTCACGGACTCGCTGCAACTGAGCATCGGGGGTCGCTACACCGGTGAAGAAAAGCGCGCCACGCGTCATCTGGACGTCTTCACGCTCGGCACCATGCAGCCCGCGGCCGATCCCCGCGCAGCGCTGCTCTTCTACCAGGTGCTCGGCGTACACAGCCGCCAATTGGCGGGGCTGCAGGTGGCACCGGGCGTGGTATTGCCGGGCCACGATCTCCGGGGTGAACGCCGCGAACATCAGTTCACACCATCGTTCACGCTCACCTGGGATCTGAGCGATGACATCTCGCTCTACGCCCGCGCCTCGCGCGGTTACAAGGGCGGTGGCTTCGATGCACGCGCCAACAATCCCTGGTCCTTCGAATTCCAGGAGGAAAGGGCGCGCGATCTCGAACTGGGCAGCAAGGGGCGTTACTTCGACGGCGCCCTGGAACTCAACGCCGCGTTGTTCCTCACCCACTACCGCGATCTGCAGGTGAGCCAGTTCGATGGCGCGCTCGGCTTCAACGTGGGCAATGCGCGGGAAACGCGGGTGGGCGGTCTCGAACTCGACGGCCGTTGGGCGCTCACCGACGAGCTCACCTTCGGCTACTCCTACGCCTATCTGCACTTCGAATACACCGACTTCAGGAATGGCAACTGCTACAACCGGCAGCCGCCGACGGGGCCGGTGATCGATGGTGTGGCGCGCTGCGACTACACCGGCAAGCGCGGTCAGTACGCGCCGCGGCACAGCGCCAGCCTGAGTCTGGATCATCGCCATCGCTTCGGTAGTGACTGGACTCTCGCCAGCAGCCTCATGCTCAACTACCGCAGCGAGCTGAACCTGCACGAGAACCTCGACCCCAACATGAAGGCGCCGGGCGTCACGCGAACGAACGTTCGCATCGCAGTGGAAACTGCGTCGTGGTACGCGGCCTTCGTGGGCAAGAACCTGACGGATGAAGTGGTGCTCAGCTACGCCGCCAACGTGCCGCTCGCCTCTTCGCTGTTCGGCACCAACACCTATTACGGACTCGTGGAGCGCGGCCGCCAGCTGGCGCTGGAAGCCGGTCTACGTTTCTAAAGGAACGGGGAGGAAATTTATTGTTGAAGTAGAGGAACCAATGCGCGGCCCCACGGTCTGAGAGCTTACTTCTTCCTGGAGCCCCGTATGGACTGTAAGCACTTCATCCTGCTCGCCGCCGCCCTCTACTTCGGATGCGGCATCGCGCTGGCCTGAACCAGCGCCGTTCCCTCAGTCGAGAATCCTCACCCGACCCACTCGATTCGAACTGCTCTGATGGATGAGCAGTTCATCGTTACGCGTCACCCACATGTTGCGCACGATGCCGACGCCGCTCGGAATGGCCCAGCTCTGGAAGCTCTCCGTTTCGGGATCGAAACGCACCAGCGCATCGGGGCGTTTGCCGCTTTCGTTGTACCAGATCTTGTCCTTCACCACGGCGATCGCATAGGGATGCGAATCCGGCCCGCTCGGTGAATCCCATTCCTTGATTTCACCCGTCGCCGGATCGAGGCGACCGAGCTTGCCCTGGGTGGAGTTCACGTACCAGACGATGCCCTTGCTATCGAGATCGAGACGGCGGATGCGTGAACGTTCGTTGGGTATTTCGTAGTAGCGCACTTCCATGGTCTCGGGGTCCATGGCGCCGATCTTGTTGGTGCCGTTGTAGGCGATCCACAGCGTGCCGTTGGAGCCGACCTTGATGCCATAGGGACGCGGCTCGGTCTTGATCTCCTTCAGTTCACCCGTCTTCGGATCGAGACGGCCGAGCATGCCGCTCTGCTGCGCGGTGAAGTAGAGATCGCCATTGGGGTGGAACGTGGCCGTGTGCGGGTCGTTGGCTTCGGTCTGATATTGCGTCACCAGGCCGGTCTTGGGATCGAGTTTGCCGATCGTGCCGTTGCCGTTGCCCGTGTACCAGATGTTGCCTTCGGCGTCGGGCACGATGCTGTGCGGACGCGCCGTGGGGGGCAGCCGGAACTCTTCCATCTCTCCCGTGTTGGGGTCGAGGCGGCCCACCAGCGAGGCCCACATGCCGGTCCACCAGATGGAGCCGTCGGGCGCTTCCACGGGATCGCGCGAGCGCTGGCCGCGGGTGGGTACGAACCATTACTTTCATGCCTGAACTCTGTATGTCGCTCCATGGGCGTAGAGCGCTGCACTATAGTTCAGCCTTGTTCGCCTGCCAGGAAATGTTCACCTCCCTGCTGCGTATGGAGTACGCTGTGGCCCTTCATTCGGACGGCCCGGCTCATGAAACCTGCGGTTTTTCTTTCCATCGTGCTGCTGCAATTCGCGGCGGCGCCTCTGCATGCCCAACTTCCTTCCGCCATCGACGTGGTGGTGAAGGGCCACGGGCTGCCTTCCGACAGCTACAGCCTGCTGGTGCAGGACGTGGACACCGGCGAGTCATTGCTGGCGGTGAATGAAAGCCTGCCGCTCAATCCCGCCTCGACGATCAAGACGCTCACTACGCTGGCGGCGCTGGAGGAACTGGGGCCGGCCTACACCTGGACCACCACGGTGTATGCGCTGGGCCCGGTGGAGCAGGGGGCGCTGCACGGCGACCTCTTGATTCGGGGCGGCGGCGATCCCTACCTGCTCGAAGAACAGTTCCGCAACCTGCTCAAGGCGCTCCGCGTGCGCGGCATCGAGCGCATCGATGGCGATCTGGTGATCGACGCCAGCTACTTCGACGCCTCGGTGCGCAGCGAGGCGCCGATCGACAACGATGCGGGGCGCGCCTACAACGTGCTGCCGAGCGCGCTGTCGCTGAACTTCCAGGCCGTGACCTATTACTTTTCGCCCAAGGCCGACGGCAGCGGCGTCGACGTGCGCGCCGACCCCGCGCTGCCGAACCTGCACATCAACAACCGGCTGCGCCTGAAGCAGGGCGCCTGCACCGGCTACCAGCGCGGCATCAGCTTCAGCTACGACCCCGCCGTGCCGGACGGGGTGAGCTTCGACGGCCAGTTCCCCAGCGGCTGCGAGCTGTTCTCCATGGCGCGGGCGGTGAACGATCCGATGGCCTACGCGCACGGGCTCTTCACCAAGCTCTGGCGCGAGCTGGGGGGCGAGTTCGACGGCGCGCTGCGCCTCGAACCGGCGCCAGCCGGCGCGCAGCCGCTGCTGCGCTGGCAGTCGCCGCCGCTGGCCTCGACGTGCAAAACGGCTCGGGCCTGTCGCGTGCCACGCGCCTCACCGCGGCGCAGCTCAACGGCGCGCTGCGGCACGCCTATCGGTCGCGCTACATGGCGGAATACATATCCTCGCTGCCCGTGGCGGGCGAGGACGGCACCATGCGCCAGCGCCTGCGCGGCGATGCCAATCGCGGTTACATGCACGTGAAGACCGGCACGCTCAGCGAGGTGTCGGCGGTGGCGGGCTACGTAGTGGGCAAGTCGGGCCGGCGCTATGCGGTGACCGGCATCCTCAATCACGGCGATGCCGATCGCGGCCCCGGCGTAGAACTGATGGATGCGCTGCTGGCCTGGGCGCGGCAGCAGTAGTGTATGGATTCGGCGGTGCCGACCCATGCCGCCCTCTTCTCGCGGGCGACTCCCGGGCGACGGCGCGGAAATTTGCGCGGGGCAGGAACCAATCGGACCCTGCCATGGTCTGAAAGGAACACCTCACCAGAGCCTCCCCCCATGGGTTTCAAACGCTTCGTCATCCTTGTCGCGGCGCTCTATTTCGGCTGCGGCATCGCGCTGGTCTGACGGTACGTCCCGAAATTCCGGGGCTGTAAGACTTTCTTAAGTTTCAGCCACTAAGCTTCCCGTCCAGACTCAACGCAGAGGCTGAGACATGGCTGCAATCGGCTCCGCAACACCTTTTCCCGCTACCTCCCCGGACGATGCCAGCCGCTGGCTGCGGCTGCTCGCTCCAATGCCGCTCCTCACGCTGGTGGGACCGCTCGATGGCATCCGCGCCGACATCGAGCAGCATCTGGCGGCACGTTACCAGAGCTCGTACGGCGCGCGGCTCACGCATTTTTTGCCTTGGTTCCTCACGCTCGAATGCCTGGGCGCGCTCACCGGCGTGGTGGGCATGCAGGCTGCGGATGACTCCCCGCTGTTCCTTGAGCGCTACCTGGAGCGCCCAGTGGAAAGCACGCTGGCGCAGGGGCTTGGCCAGCCGGTGCCGCGCGGCGCGCTGGTGGAAATCGGCAATCTGGTGGCCGCAAAGGGTGGCGCCAGCCAGCTGCTGTTCCTGCTGTTCACCGCCATCCTGCACGAAGCCGGCTATGAATGGATCGTGTTCACAGCCACACGCTCCCTCCGCAACAACCTGGAGAAGCTAGGCTTTCCGCTCCTCGAATTGCAGCGCGTGGAGCCCAGGCGGCTGCAGCCGGAGCTTCTGGCGCAGTGGGGCAGCTATTACCAGACCGAGCCGGTAGTGATGGCCGGCAGTCTCGCCGCCGCGATGGAGCTTAGCGCCGCCCAGCCGCTGTTCCGGCAGGTGCTGCGGTTGTACCAGGGCCAGATTCGTGCTCTGGCCGCGCAACTCAAAAGGGTATGACGTGAATTCCTTGATCGACAGACTCAGCGCCTCGCCCGCGGGGCGCGCCGTCCTCGGTGACGGCACCGGGCAACTGGATGGTCCAGAACTGGCCGGGCGGGCAAAAGCCCTGGCGGCGTATTTGCGCGCGGCGCAGGTCCAGCGCCTTGCGCTCTGGGCCGACAACAGCCTGGCCTGGGTGATCTGCGACCTGGCTTGCCAGGCTGCGGAACTGCCGTTTTTGCCGCTGCCTCCCTATTTCACCGCCGAACAATGCGCGCACGCGCTGCGCGAAGGCGGCATCGATTCGGTGATGAGCCCCCTGCCCGGCATGCTGCCGGCGGCCTATGCACGAGCGACGGGGGACGAGCCGCTGCCGGGATTCGATCTTTATCGCGCCCGGCTCGAGATGGTGCCGCCGCTGCCGCCGCACACCGGCAAGCTCACCTTTACCTCCGGCTCCACCGGCGCGCCCAAGGGCGTGTGCCTGAGCAATGCCCAACTGCTGCATCAAGCGCTGGTGCTGGCCGAGGCGGTGGGGCTGCGGACGCCGCGCCATCTGTGCGTGCTGCCGCTGAGCACCTTGCTGGAAAACGTGGCCGGCGTTTATGCGCCGCTCCTGGCCGGTGGGCAGGTGGAACTGCGCAGCATGGAGGCGCTCGGCATGAGCGGCAGCCGCATGACGGATCCGCGGCGGTTCCTGCATGCCCTGCGCGACGCGGAGCCCGACTCCCTGATCCTGATTCCGCAGCTGCTGCAACTGCTGGTGCAGAGCGTGAAGGCCGGCTGGACGCCGCCGCCCTTGCGCTTCATCGCCGTGGGCGGCAGCCGCGTATCGGCGGCCTTGATCAAACAGGCGCGCATGGCGGGGCTGCCCGTGTATGAAGGCTATGGCCTATCCGAATGCGCGTCGGTGGTCAGCCTCAACCTGCCCGGCCACGATCTGCCCGGCAGCTGTGGCCGGCCCTTGCCGCACGTGCGGGTACGAGTGGAAGACGGCGAAATATTGATCGACGGCAATGCCATGCTCGGCTACGTGAACGAGCCTGCGAGCTGGGGCCGGCAAACCATCCACAGCGGCGATCTCGGCCATCTCGACGACGAAGGCTTCGTGCACATCGAAGGCCGCCGCAAGAACCTGCTCATTTCCAGCTACGGCCGCAACATCGCACCGGAATGGGTGGAAAGCGAACTTCTGGCCGCGGGGGGCTTCAGCGAGGCGGTGGTGTTCGGCGATGCGCGGCCTTGCTGCGTGGCCTTGGTGAGCCCGTCCCGCGAGGGCATCGAGGTGGCCGCGATGCGGCAGGCGATCGCCGCCGCCAACGCCCGCCTCCCCGACTATGCCCAGGTGCGGAATTGGCTGTGCCTGCCGCGCACGCTGGCCAGCCAGGGGCTGTGCACCGCCAACGGCCGGCCGCGCCGGCCGGAAATCGAACGGGCCTACGCGGCCGAACTGGAGGCGCTGTATGCCGGCGCCGGCAACGATGCCGCCTGCGCGGCTCCCTGAGAGGAATACCTGATGGCTTTCCATGCAACGCTCGTCGCACGCACCGCCGAAGGCCGGCACTATCTCCTGAGCGCGCCGATCATCGCGCGCTGCTTCAACGGCGACATCACGCTCGACGACTACGTGTCGTTCCTGTTGCAGGCCTACCACCACGTCAAGCACACCGTGCCGCTGCTGATGGGCGTAGGCGCGCGCCTGCCGGAGTCGAAGGAATGGCTGCGCACGGCGGTGGCCGAGTACATCGAGGAAGAAATGGGCCACCAGGAATGGGTGCTCAACGACATCGCGGCCTGCGGCTACGACAAGGAAGCGGCGCGGCGCAGCCGGCCCCACCTCTCCACCGAACTGATGGTGGCCTATGCCTGGGACTTGGTGAACCGCGTCGATCCGCTGGGCTTCTTCGGCATGGTGCACGTGCTCGAAGGCACCAGCATCAGCATCGCCAGCCAGGCCGCCGATGCCATCAAGGCCAGGCTCGGGCTGCCGCAGCAAGCCTTCAGCTATCTGTATTCGCATGGCGCGCTGGACCAGGACCACGTCAAGTTCTTCGAGGGGCTGATGAACCGCATCGACGATCCCGCCGAGCAGGAGCTGATCGTTCACAGCGCCGACGTCATCTATCAGCTGTACGGCAACATCTTCCGCGGGCTCGATGCCGGCCATGGCCTGCCAAAACGCGAGGCGCTGCGTGATGCGGGTTGAAGACGCGACGCTGCTCGTCACCGGCGCCAGCGGCGGCATCGGCCGCGCGCTGTGCCGGCGCCTGCATGCCCGCGGTGCGCGCCTGGTCCTCAACTGCGTCAGCGCTGCCGCCCTGGGCGAACTGGCGCGGGAGCTGGGCCCCAGGCACTTGCCGGTGGCGGCGGACATCGGCACGACCGAAGGCCGCGACATGCTGGCCCGCGCCGGCGCCCAGGCCGGCATCGACGGCATCATCAACCTTGCCGGCGTGCTCGACTTCGCGCTGTTCGCCGAACAAGAGCCGCAGCGCATCGGGCGCCTGCTGGAAGTGAACACCCTGGGCACCATCTTGCTCACGCGCGCCTTGCTGCCGCAGCTCCTGGAGCGGCCGCGAGCGCGCATCGTCAACGTCGGCTCGATCTTCGGCAGCATCGGCCACCCCGGCTTCGCCGTGTACTGCGCCAGCAAGGCGGCGGTGAAGACCTTCAGCGAAGCGCTCGGGCGGGAACTGGCCGACACCGCGGTGAGCGTGGCCTACATCGCGCCGCGCGCCACCCGCACCGCGCTCAATTCCGACCGCGTCGCCGCCCTCAACCAGGCGCTCGGCAACAAGACCGACAGCCCTGAGCAGGTGGCAGAGGCCATCGTGGCGCTCCTGGAAGATGGCGCGCCGCAACGCTTTCTCGGCTGGCCGGAACGTTTGTTCGTGAAACTCAATGCCCTGGCGCCCGCCCTGGTGCGCCAGGCGCTGGTCAGGAAACTTCCCCTCATCAAGCAGCATGCCCGATCTTCCAAAGGAGCGACCCCATGAAACTCAAATACTACTTCGCGCTCGCCGCCGCGCTGTATTTCGGCTCCGGCATCGCCCTGGCCGATCTGGCCGGCGACGTGCAGCACCTGCAGCAGCGCTGGGCCGAAATCAACTACCAGCTGGAAGGCAAAACCCGGCTCGCCGCCTTCGAGCAGTTGACGAGCGAGGCGGAAATGCTCGCCGGTGCCAATCCGGATTCGGCCGAGGTGTGGATCTGGAGCGGCATCATCAAGTCCACCTATGCCGGCGCCAAGGGCGGGCTCGGCGCGCTGTCGCTGGCCAAAGCTTCCAAGGCCGATCTGGAACGCGCGCTCGAACTCGATCCGATGGCGCTGCAGGGTTCCGCCTATACCAGCCTGGGCGCGCTCTACTACAGCGTGCCGGGCTGGCCGGTGGGCTTCGGCGACGACGACAAGGCCGAGGAGCTGCTCAAGGAGGCGCTGGCGTTGAATCCCGATGGCATCGATCCCAATTACTTTTACGCGGATTTCCTGATTCAGGAAAAGCGCTACGATGAAGCGCGCACTTATCTGGAAAAGGCCCGGCAGGCCGCGCCACGGCCGGGCCGGGAACTGGCCGATTCCGGCCGGCAGGGCGAGATCGCCGCCAAGCTGCGGCAGATCGCCGGCGAATGACGCGGCACTGGAGACATTCTTGCAACTCTTGCTCGTGGAAGACGACCGCCCCCTGGCGAGCGGTCTGCAGAAGGCGCTGATGAGCCAGGGCTTCACGGTCAATCACGTGGAAACCGGCAAGGCCGCGCTGCACGTATTGGCCACGGAGCCGCCCGACCTCGTGGTGCTCGACATCGGCTTGCCCGACATGGACGGCCTGGACGTGCTCAAAACCCTGCGCCGGCAGGGCAAGACCCTGCCGGTGATCCTGCTCACCGCGCGCGATTCGGTGGACGACAAGGTGGTGGGGCTCGATACTGGCGCCGACGACTACCTGGCCAAGCCCTTCGACATGACCGAACTCCTGGCGCGCCTGCGCGTGATCGAACGCCGCCTGAGCAAGGTGCAGAGCAACCGCATCACCATCGGCGGTGTCAGCCTCGACACCGCCGAGCAGCGGCTGTGGGTGCGCGGCGAGGAAGTGGAGCTGCCGCGCCGCGAATACATGCTGCTGAAGAACCTGATGGAGAATGCCGGGCGCGTGCAGACCCGCGCCGTGCTGGAATCGCGCCTGTACAGCTGGGGCGAGGAAGTGGCCAGCAACGCGCTGGAAGTGCACGTGCATCATCTGCGCAGGAAACTCGGCAACGACTTCATCCGGACCATCCGCGGCGTGGGCTACAAGGTAGCCGCGCAGTGAGCTCGATCCGCAAGTTCCTCATCGTCGGCATTCTCGCCACGCTGACCTTGTTCAACTTCATCGCGGCGCTGCGCGGCTACCAAAGCAGCATGCGCGAGGCTGACGCGCTGTTCGACAATCAATTGCTCGACCTGTCCACGCTGGTGGCCAACCTCGACATCACGGACCTGCCGCGCGACTTTCATCTCGGCAACAACCTGGCGTTCCAGGTGTGGCGCGGCGAGGAACTTTTGGCCGCCACGTATCAGGCGCCGCGCGAGCCGATGAACGCGCTCGCGCCAGGCTTCGACTTCAGCAACTTCGACGGCTACCGCTGGCGCACCTATACCCGCCATGCTGAAGCCGACGCGCGCTGGATCATCGTGGCGGAGCGCACGGACCAGCGCTTCGTGCTGGCCGAGAACGTGGTGCTCGAAGCCGTGATCCCGATCCTGCTCGGTATTCCGCTGGTGGGGCTGTTGACCTGGGTGCTGGTGAGCCGGGGGCTCATGCCGCTGCGCACGCTATCCACCGCGCTGCGCGGGAAGCAGGTCAACGATCTCAGCCCTCTGCCGGAGCAGGGCATCCCCACCGAATTCGCGCAGGTGGTGCAATCGATCAACGGCTTCATCACCCGCCTCAGCGCGGCGCTGGAACGCGAGAAGCGCTTTTCCGCCGACGCCGCGCACGAGCTGCGCACGCCGATCAGCGCGCTCAAGGTGCAGCTGCACAACCTGGCGCAGGAAGTACCGCCGCATTCCGACGCCTATGCCCAGCTCGAAGAAGGCGTGGAGCGCATGCAGCATCTGGTGGAGCAACTCTTGTCGCTCTACCGCAGCACGCCGGACCAGTTCGCCGCCAACTGCGTGCCGACGGACCTGGAAGTACTGGCCCAGGACGTGATCGCGCGCCTTTATCCCATGGTGGAGCGGCGCCGGCAAAGCCTGGAGCTGGACAGCGAAAGCGCCGTCATCCACGGCGACCCCTTCGCGCTGGAAACGCTGCTCAGCAACTTGCTCGCCAATGCCAGCAAGTACACGCAGGAAGGCGGCAGCATCGTCGTGCGCGTGGCGAAGCAGCGCGGCGAGGTGGTGCTGAGCGTGGCCGACAATGGCCCGGGCATCGGCGACGCCGAAAAGCCGCGCGTGTTCGAGCGCTTCTACCGGCGCGACGATCCGGGCACGCAGCGCGAGCCCGGCTGCGGCCTGGGGCTGACCATCGTGCAGCACGTCGCGCAGCTGCATCAGGCGCGCGTGGAGGTGAACGATGCCCCCGGCGGCGGCGCGGTATTCACGGTGAGCTTCCCGGAGACCGGCGGTGCGTAACCTATGGCTGCTGCTCTGCTGGTGCCTGAGCGCGCCGCTCTTCGGCGCGGTGCCCGAGTTCGAGCTGGTGATCCGCGATCATCTGTTCTTTCCTTCCACGCTCGAGATCCCGGCCGGCGTGAAGGTGCGCGTGGTGGTCGACAACCAGGACGACACCCCGGAGGAATTCGAAAGCTACGAGCTGAACCGCGAGAAGGTGATTCCGGGCAGGACCCGCACCGTCATCTTCATCGGGCCGCTCAAGCCTGGCGAATATCCCTTCTTCGGCGAGTTCTATCCGAAGACGGCGCAAGGTCGGGTGATCGCAAAGTGAGGCACGCTCCATGTTCTTGAACGCGGTGATTCTGGTGCTGCAGGAAATCCTGGAAGCTTCGCTGCTGCTGAGCCTGCTGCTCGCGCTCACCCGCCTGCTGGGCGAGCCGTGGCCCGCCGGTTCGCGCTGGCGCAGCGGCTGGGCGCCGCTCAGCATCGTCTGCGGCATCGCCGGCTCCTGGGCCTTCGCGGCGGCGATGCCGGTGGTATCGGCGTGGTTCGACTACGTCGGCCAGGAAGTGGTGAATGCGGCGTTCCAGCTCGTCACCATCGCTCTGCTGCTGGTGCTCGGGTATGCGTGGCGCGGCGGCGCCGGCGCCTCGCCATGGGCGCGCGGCACCGTCACGCTGTGCCTGATCGTCATCGTCACGCTCGCCATCACCCGCGAAGGCTCCGAGATCATCCTCTACACCGAAGGCATCATGGGGCAGCCCGAGGCGCTGACCCCGGTACTCCTGGGCGCCATCGTGGCGGCCGGCATCGGCGTCAGCTGCGGCGTGCTGCTGTATTTCATCCTGCGCAGCCTGACGGATCGCCACGCCCTGCGCGTGGCGGTGCTGCTGCTCGCGCTCTTCGCCGGCAACATGGCATCGCAGGCGGTATTGCTGCTCACCCAGGCCGACTGGGTGCCGTATACGCCGGAGCTATGGGACACTACCGCGCTGCTGCCCGAGTATTCCATTCCGGGGCAGCTGCTCTATGCGCTGGTGGGCTATGAGGCCACCCCGTCGCTGGCGCAACTCGGGGGTTACGTTGCGGCCTTTGTGGCCCTGGCCTGCAGTCCGCTGTTCCGGCTGGCCTGGCGCGGGGAATAGCGCTTGCCTTCGCGCCGCCTGCTGCGCCGCACCGCGCTGGTCGCCCTGGCGGCGCCGGCTGCTTCCTGGTGCCACGCCGATGGGCTGGTGGTGGACAAGGTCTATCACCCCTACGTAGATGCGCTCGCCACCGAACTGGAATGGCGTTCCATATTCCAGGATCCACAGTCGGGCCTGAACAATCCCGCGCAGGTGCATCAGGCCTCGCTGGGGCATTCTCTCGGCACACGCAGCTTCGCCGAACTCTATCTCATCGGCACCAAGGACCGCGCCGGCGGCTTCACCACGCAGGCCCTGGAACTCGAAGTGAAGCGGCAGCTCACCGAGCAAGGCGAATATGCCGCCGACTGGGCCGTGCTGGTCGAATATGAAAATCAGCTGCGCCGGGACGTCCAGGAATTCACCCTGGGGCTGATCGCCGAGCGGGAATTCGGCAACTGGAGCGGCGCGGCCAACCTGTTCATCATCAACGAATGGGGCGACGACATCGACAACGAAGTCGAAACCGCCATGGCCCTGCAGGCGCGCTATCGCTACCGGCGCGAATTCGAACCGGCGCTGGAGTTCTATGCCGGGCAGGAAACGCGCGCCCTAGGACCGGTACTGCAGGGCGACCTGCGCCTGGGCGTGCGCAAGAACCTGCATTGGGAAGGCGGGGTGATCTTCGGACTCGATGCCCGGAGCGCCGACCAGACCTGGCGCCTCTTGTTCGAGTACGAATTCTAAAGAACAGGACACCCCTTCACTGAGATCGACAGGTCCGGGGTGGTAGTGCCGCTGGCGAGGCACAGGAGCCTGTAGGAAGTTCAACCAGCGCTGCGCTGGTTGAACCGTCGTCCGGCTGAGGCCGCACGGCTGGCGGAGACTACGTAATCACGCATCCGCTAACCCCAGAGAGTGCCTCGCCAGCGGCACTACCACCCTGGACCCTTTGTACAAAACGAGAAAGGGTATCCCCGACCCTCAACAAGATTCCCGCTCGCGCGGGAATGACGAGCGAGTTCAGTCCAGAATTTTCACCCGCCCCACTCGATTCGAACTGCTCTGATGGATGAGCAGTTCATCGTTACGCGTCACCCACATGTTGCGCACGATGCCGACGCCGCTCGGAATGGCCCAGCTCTGGAAGCTCTCCGTTTCGGGATCGAAAC